>Ga0123342_1001681_pt1 | contig 37262 bp, 25 predicted proteins | sample Turbeawhitnodule_FD_89960 | JGI IMG/M metagenome (GOLD analysis project Ga0123342, IMG submission 89960) | Root nodule microbial communities of legume samples collected from Mexico - Turtle bean Mexico white nodule | ecosystem: Host-associated > Plants > Roots > Nodule | place: Mexico: Nepantla...
CCCATACATATCATGCACCTTCAAGATCACCATAGCTCCTAGGAGGATCTTGCACATACACAACCATGGCTTCCGCACCATTCTTCACATGATTCAAAGAAGAACTTCATGAATTTGCCATCACTTTCGCCCCTGTGGCCAAACTGACAACCCTACACCTTCTCCTTGCCCTTGTTGCCGCCACTAATAACTGGACACTCAAATAGTTGGACGTCAACAATACATTTCTCCACGGAGACCTCCATGAAGAAGTCTATATGAAGCCTCCACCTGACTTTATACTTCTCAACAAGATCACTGTTTGCAAACTGCAGCGTTCCTTATATGGTCTGAAACAAGGTGGAAGACAATGGTATGCTAAACTCTCACACTTCTTGCTTTCTAATGGCTATATTTTTCCCTCTGCTGACCACTCTTTATTTATTAAAATACATCACACTAATATCACTGTTATTCTTGTGTATGTGGATGATCTTGTCTTGACTGGAAACAACACTAAGGAGATTGCCCACATCACTAAACTGTTGCATCACCATTTCAAGATAAAAAATTCGAGTGACCTCATGTTTTCTCTTGGCCTTGAAGTTGCTCGCAACAGTGATGACATCCACCTCTCCCAAAGGAAATACACTCTTGACCTTCTACATGAAACGAGAATGTTGGATTGTGCTCTTTTTCTACACCAATGGTTCACTTTTCACGCCTCTCTTGTGAACAAGGCCTACTGGTGAATGAAGAAGACTCCTCTTCCTACCGACGCCTAATTGGGAGGCTCATCTATCTCACGAATACAAGACCTGATATTGCCTTCAGTGTCAACAAGCTGAGTCAATTTGTTTCTGCCCCTACCTCTACTCATCAACAAGCAGCCTTTCAGATCCTACAATATCTCAAGAATGCTCCTGGCTACGGTATCTTTTTTCCTCACTAGAACTCTATCCAGTTAAAAGCATACAGTGACTCTGATTGGGCCACTTTTCTTGAGACCAGAAAATTTGTTACTGGTTTCTCCATATATCCAGGAGAATCTCTTATCTCCTGGAAATCAAAGAAACAACAAACCATTTCCAAGAGTTCCTTTGAGGCTGAGTATAGAGCTATGACTACCACAACCTGCGAACTCCAATGGCTAACCTATCTGCTACAAGATCTTGGTGTCTCTTACACACAACCAACAACCATTACTCTGATAATCAATCTCCCATCCAGATTGCATCCAATTAGGTTTTCCACGAACGCACCAAACACCTCGAGATCGATTGTCATATTATTCAGGAAAAGATTACTACTAGTATCCTAAAACATCTATTCCATGTATAAACATATTCTTTTCGGGCCCAAGCCTTTTTCTTTTTTTTTGGCACAGTTTGTTACATGGGTTTTCTGTTTTTGACCCAATACCTTTTTCTTTTTATACCTATGTAAAAACACCTTAATCATATTATTGAATACATATCAGTAGATTCATTTTCTTTCCTCTTCATCTTCTATGTTTCTCTCCACAAAGCTTCTCTTTAGGATTCTTTTTTATTTTACTTTTGTTGTTTGGTTTCTTCTCACGCATCCCCTTGTTCGTATTTCACTTCACTACAGTTCTTGTGCAATCTGAGGAATTGCGATTTACTGTGTTACATGACTCCATTTTTCATTTTCACGACTTTGAAAATCGTAACTACATAACCTTATTCTAGGTATGAGGAAAACTAATTTGATATATACAGGAAAGAGAGATATAAATATTAAAACGAAAAAGATAAAAAATTTCAAATAGAAAAAATATTAAAACAAAAATATAGGTTATTTTTTATGTCTAATAATCTCTCATTATTTAGAATCAAAATCAAAGATAACTTAAATACATATTTTTTATTTATTTAAGAACAAAATAATGATAAAATTTCAAACTTTAAATCTTTCAAAATTTAAAACGAAAGAATATGATAAATGTGAAGATTGATGCCCTTATTATCTTTAATAATATTATCTCACTAAATTTAAAATAAAAAAATAACTCAAAATCGAAAAATAAGTAAAAAAATGTGTGACAATGTTAATGTTAATGATGTAGTCACGGTTGATCTAATATAAGGTTTGGAAATTGGAGGTTTCGTAATATGCATGTCATGCTTAGTGTTAGCATGGCATGTAAAAGTCAAAAATGTCAACTAGGAAATCAGGAAAAAGACAAAACAAGAATATAATAAGATTTGTGAGGAAGGAAGAATTTAAATAATGTCGCATTAAATGAATGGTATGAAGTGGGATAATGATGATGCACACAACACAACTAAATAAATGAATACATAAAAGTATTTCATTTGACTTTTCAACAAATTGGTTGGCTTGTGGCTGTTTCTGTTGCACCTTCGTAAATGACCAAAATGCACCTTATTCACAGGTTTGTTATTTTCTCATTCACTTTTTAGTTCATTTTTTCTTATATTTTTTAAGGGATAAGTTAGATTTTAACTATATATATAAAAATCGTACTCTAAAATTGAAACATTTCTTTAAAATATCTATTGAACCAAAACTTTGTTCAATTATGATTAAATTTTAACTTAAAATTATTTGGGTTTAAGTTGTCCAATAAACCAAAACATAAAACACGTGATATGAAAGTTCTGAACAAAATATATATATAAGTTATAGTCCATAATTTCCAAGTTCAGTCTCGTCTTTGTTTCCACAGAAATTCACACAATAATGACAAAGAAAAGTAATGATTTTTAATATACGTGTGCATTACGGTCAAATATAATTGTTATACGACAAAAATATAGATAAAACCGTGTTAACCAAAATTGGGGTTAATAAATAGGACTTCCCTGGGATGAAAATGCTCTTTTACTTGTATATTATATTTTAATAATATCTTGTGATAATAATTTCATAATGAGGTGTGATAGACCAAACAACCATGTCTAGAGACAACTATAATCATCTAAATTGTATTTTATATTACAAATCTGAATTTCTAGTAGATATGTTTTCAACTTTTTAAATAAAAATATTAAGTTTAAAAAGTTCATGGAAGATAAATTTTCAGGCCAAAAGGTTACAAGGAATTCCAGAAGTATTTGTTGACTTTGTTTGTAACAAGACAAAACAGAACAGAAGCTATTAACTTCTTAGTTCAGACACGACCAGGTCATTGGTTGGACCCGTTCCACTTTCCTTCCTCTCACACACTCACAACCCCACCAAGCACATAATAACTACCTTCATCGGCTTCTCTGCAACTTGCACGGTGGAATCAAGCAAACCATTAACAATATGTGGAACAAGAAACCACCCTTGTTATGGCTTTCTCTCCTCATCACATACTTCTTCTCTTTCCACACCTACACATCACTTGCAGCTTTGACCACCATCTCAGCAAATCAATCTCTCTCTGGAGATCAAACTCTTGTCTCCACAGAGGGACAATTTGAATTGGGTTTCTTCTCCACAGGTAACAACTCTAATTACTATATAGGCATGTGGTACAGAAAGATATCTAAAAAGACTTATGTTTGGGTAGCAAATAGAGACTCCCCAGTTTCTGATAAGAATTCTGCTAAATTAACAATATTGGATGGTAATTTAGTGGTCTTAAACCAGTTCCAAAATATAGTTTGGTCAACGTATTTGAGTTCTTCTAGCTCAGGTTCTGTGGTAGCCGTGCTTCTAGATTCTGGGAATCTTATATTAAGCAATAGGCCTAATGCATCAGCAACTGATGCTATGTGGCAGAGTTTTGATCACCCCACAGACACGTGGCTTCCCGGTGGCAAGATAAGTTTGAACAACAAAACAAAGAAACCACAGTATCTCACTTCATGGAAGAATACTGAAGATCCTGCAACGGGTATGTTCTCTCTTGAACTAGACCCTGAAGGAAGCACTGCATATTTGATTCGTTGGAATAGAACTGAGCAGTATTGGTCCAGTGGTGCTTGGAATGGACACATTTTCAGCTTGGTTCCTGAGATGAGACTAAACTACATCTACAATTTCACCTTTGAGTCTAATGAGAACGAGAGCTACTTCACTTACTCCTTGTATAACAACTCTATTATATCTCGCTTTTTTATGGATGTCTCGGGGCAGATTAAGCAACTGACGTGGCTGGATAATGCTCAACAGTGGAATCTGTTCTGGTCTCAGCCTAGGCAACAGTGTGAGGTCTATGCCTTCTGTGGTGGATTTGGGAGCTGCACTGAGAATGCCATGCCATATTGTAATTGTTTGACTGGGTATGAGCCAAAGTCACAATCTGATTGGAATCTTACGGATTACTCAGGAGGGTGTGTGAGAAAGACGGAGCTTCGATGTGACTCTCCAAATTCCTCTAGCAAGGACAATGACAGGTTCCTTCCAATTCCCAACATGAATTTGCCTAATCATTCACAATCCATAGGAGCTGGGGATGTTGGGGAATGTGAATCAAGATGCTTGAGTAACTGTTCTTGTACTGCATATGCTTATGACAATAATGGTTGCTCAATTTGGTATGGTGATCTCTTGAACCTGCAACAGCTTACTCAAGATGACAGCAGTGGGCAGACTTTGTTTCTCAAACTTGCAGCGTCCGAGTTTCATGATTCTAAAAGCAATAAAGGGACAGTCATTGGTGCTGTTGCTGGAGCTGTTGGTGCCGTGGTGGTTCTTCTAATTGTCTTTGTTTTTGTGATTCTGAGGCGTAGGAAGAGACATGTTGGGACAGGAACATCCGTGGAGGGCTCATTGGTGGCATTTGGGTATAGGGATTTGCAAAATGCAACGAAGAATTTCTCAGAGAAACTGGGAGGAGGGGGTTTTGGCTCTGTCTTCAAAGGAACATTGCCTGATTCAAGTGTCATTGCAGTTAAGAAGCTTGAAAGCATTAGCCAAGGTGAGAAGCAGTTCAGAACAGAAGTGAGCACAATTGGGACAGTCCAGCATGTCAATCTTGTAAGGCTTCGCGGGTTCTGCTCTGAAGGTACTAAGAAACTTCTGGTTTATGATTACATGCCAAATGGTTCATTGGATTCCAAAATATTTCAAGAAGATAGATCCAAGGTGTTGGATTGGAAAGTGAGGTACCAAATTGCTCTTGGAACAGCGAGGGGGTTGACTTATCTTCACGAGAAGTGTAGAGACTGCATCATACACTGTGATGTGAAGCCAGAAAACATTCTCCTTGATGCTGATTTTGTTCCAAAGGTGGCAGACTTTGGCCTTGCAAAGCTGGTTGGAAGGGACTTCAGCAGGGTCCTCACTACCATGAGAGGGACAAGAGGTTATCTTGCCCCAGAGTGGATATCAGGTGTGGCTATCACTGCCAAAGCTGATGTCTACAGCTATGGAATGATGCTTTTTGAGTTGGTGTCAGGTAGGAGGAACTCTGAGGCATCGGAAGATGGCCAAGTGAGGTTCTTCCCTACTTTTGCTGCAAACATGGTCCACCAAGAAGGGAATGTGCTTAGCTTGTTGGACCCTAGGTTGGAGGGAAATGCTGACATTGAAGAGGTCAATAGAGTCATCAAAATTGCTTCATGGTGTGTCCAGGATGATGAATCTCACAGGCCTTCCATGGGTCAGGTGGTTCAAATCCTTGAAGGTTTCTTGGAAGTGACTTTGCCTCCAATTCCAAGGACCCTCCAAGCCTTTGTTGACAACCATGAGAGCATAGTTTTCTTCACTGACTCCAGCTCCACACAGAGTTCACAGGTAAAGAGTAATACCTCAAGTGCCTCCTCTCAAACCAAGACCAACACCACATCCAATACTTCCTAGTCCCCATGACAAAATTAAGAGGACATGGTTTCTCTCATTCACTCAAGATACAATACATGGAGCCATACTTTGATTTTGAGGCATTTAATTCTAAACTTCTGGTTCTGCTAAGATGCTTGTATGTTCAACCAAAAATAATGTCATCTAAGTCTGATATAGCTATTCTAGCATTTATTTGTTGTATGAACCAGTTGGGGCTTGGGGGATCAGAAGAGGAGAAATGTAGCAGAAACATGGTGCGTCTAAGTTAGGTGCATTAATTAATGGAAAATTATTGTCTCTATTGATAATTTATTGTTGTATTAATAGATTAATATCTATTGTAATTAATGACGTGCCAACATTTTATTGACCTAGTTCACCCAATTTATACATATTAAATTTGTTCAAGAACTTCTTGTAATGGGGTATTTGGAGCTGCTATACACTGCTTCCATTTTTGCTCAATACTATCAATTTAACCATTGAAGTGAGAGATTCTTTGGAACACTTTTGTAATAGTTGCAGATTTTATTTTATTTTTCCACAGTAAGGATATTCTCAGATATTTTTTACGTTTACAGACAAGAAACTCTTCCAAATGCTTTTGCAGAATGCTTTAGACTTTATGTTCACAGATTGTAAAACTGGACAAGTGTCATCTTCTTTATTCAAGCTTTTCCTAAAAAAAGATTGAAACTTTAAAAAAGTATATGATAAAAGAAAGGCATGAAAACAATAATATGGGTACTCTGTTAAACATGACTTGCTCGTTACTTAGGATGCCGGTATGTTCCCTCTACCAATCATGTTCTTAGATTCTTAACAACTGGAACAAAATAAATATTGAATTTGCATGTTTCAATTTCATTCTCACAATGAAAGTTGCTTTAATCCTACCACTTCTGGATAATTAATAGGATTATGTGATGAGGAATTGTTTTTATAAGCATAAGTATTGTAATTTTTTATACTTTTAATGCATAAACATGGTAAAAAATTGTAAGAAAACATCTTTGGTGGAAGTTATGCATCCAAATTCAAAAGTTAAAATATTTTTTATTCTTTTAAATTTTGAAACATTTATATATTTAGCAATTTTTTCTCAAAATCATTCCGAAATTTAAATTTAAAAACTCTAAAAGAATTACAAAATTCAAACACATTATTATCTTAAGTTTTTCAATTACTATGTAGACATCGTCAAAATATCAGTGTGATTTAACAAATTATCTTGTTTTTAGTCAAAATATAATTTCAAAAATTGTAGAAACTTTTATTTTCACTTAGAATACTAAATAAAATATTAATTTTTAAAAATTACTAAAACACCCCTAACCATTCTTATAAGTCTATATATAATTTTTATTAAAGAAATTTATTAGAATTCTCGAATTTCTTTGGATAGAGTTGTTCTTATTGTTAATATTGTTAATTCATTGGTGAAATCACTAATAAATATATGAATTTGTGTTAAGTAATATAATTTGAGGAATCTCTTTCTACTATTTTTTATCTTTCACTAACCAACTTGTTAGATATTGTTAATTCATTGATGAAATCACTAGTTAAAATATGAATTTGTGTTATTTAATATAATTTGAGTGATCTCTTTATAATATTTTTTATCTTTCACTCAACAATTTCTTAACATCTTATATTATATTTTGAGAGAAAAATTAAGTGATTTTCTCAATTGTGAATAGTTTTGGTAAGCTTATAACTCTAACATCGTGTTTATTGTAGATCTGCTTTAATTTTTTTTACCGGTAGTTAACTTAATCTCCTACTAAAACGGAATGTAACTTATTTAAAGAATTGATTATGGAGTCTATTAATCATTAAGAAGGATAATTCAATAAAACTATCCATAATCTTAATAAAAAACAAAGAGGATACTAACTTGTGGTACTTGAAACCAGTTGAGAAAATTCAAACTTTAAGAATTAAATATTATTAATTAAGATTCAAAAGGATAACAAAACAACTAACTAGGGCTTATAAAATACCCTTCTCATTATGTATAAAGGAACAAATTTGGATGCTCCAACTAGAAGCCCTTGGAATCAAATCGAGGTATTTTTGGCTAGAACATTTTGGCGTTGTCTATGGGGACATCACCGTTTTGAGTAAAAAGCCAAATTACGCCAAATTCACCATGAGAGATCCTCCACCCCAAGCCCCAAAAGAAGAAGAGTTTGTATCCTGGAAGTAGGTAGTTGATGAATTAAGAAAGCAGGTAGAGATTTAAACGCCGAAATGATTGCTTTGTCACCAAAGATGCTATTGGCGACAAACCATTTTGTTTGCAAGATCTATAACATAGGGTTCTAGCACGATTAGAACCTACAACTTCACCACAACTTGTCGTGGAAGTTGCGATAGCGAGGGAGCATGGAAATGCGGAAGAAAACGTATGTGTGGAAATGCGAATGCTGCTATAAGAAATACCCTATATAGTTTGACTAGAAAGCTCATACGAAAACTTGTGGCAATAAAAAGTATCAATACGATTGTGACACCTTGTTCACTAGGAGGGATAGTTTCATCATGCATAAAGAATTTTGTAATGTCTTAGTGTTGGAGAGTGCCAAGTCTCAGGCCCAAAATGTTAGCGCTAACAATGCTGATGTGGCTTTTTTACCCCTTCTGTCTCCGCTTACTTCATTTGCGTTTGTTATGTCTCCAATCTTGTTCATTCAAAGCTAAAAGATTATTGAAAATCCAAGGAAGCTATCATTGATGTCTCCAAATGCAACTAAGACATGCATGCACGGTTTGTACACCTTATTACCACTTCAAGTTGAGACATGCACATGGAGTTTGTACACCACATTACGAATCTGATCAAGATTTTAATCATCATTAGGACTGGGACAAGCATGAGGTTTGTACACCTCATTGCAACTTTAAGTTTACATGCACGCGGAGTTTGTACACCTCATTTTGAGAATTCCATCACGAAGTCTTAACTAACACACATCACACACTAATAAAATGGCACTACTTAGTTACATTATTTCTAAACTTAATCGTTTAAATCATCTATGATAAGTCAAGTGTCGGTCAAATAACTTGTGATTATTTTCATACTTAACATTTAAGTCATTTGTGAAAAGTTATATCTTGGTTAGATAACTTTCAACTTAAGCTTTAACATGCCAATTGTGATAAGTTATGTCTTGATAAAATATGAACATAAGTTATGATTCAGTTAAATATATTATTGTAACTAATTTTTATCAATTATTTATCCATATCTTGGTTTTAGTGATTCACATCAGTTTCAGTAATTTGCTGATTATTTATTTTTCTAAAAATTGTGTAAAGCAGAACAAAATGAACTACAAACGAGAATAACGAATGAAATAGAAAGTGGTATGTAATTAAAATGAGTAAAAAAACACAATATTTAAACTCTTTAGTTTTCCTCCACAATCACGCCAGTAAGATGCAACCTTCCATGGATTCGCGGTTGAGGAATTGAGGAAACAATTACTTGAGCTTGCTCCATCACCTCTTGAAATCCCCCATCAGTGGCCTTAACCACTTCTAACTTTATGGCATTTTTAGTTTCAAGAAACTTCTTCTTCTTTTCTTCCTAATCTTTCTTCTTGACAGAGTGATTGTTGATCAGGGATTGCTTATCAGCACCTGCTTGCACTTTGGTTTTGGTCAGATCATTAGTAGTCTTCTTTCAAGCCTCTTTTGTCTAGGTCATCTCAGTTCTAAGGCACTCCACTTCTTGTTTGTTTTCTTTCATTATGTGTATAAGTTTCTTCTTGTTGGAGTGAGACTCTCTAGCCTTTATTTCAGTCATGTAGGTCAAAGTGGTAGCATTACTAAGACAATTTTGTAAACCTTACTCGATGGTAAGATTTTTACTCAATTCCACCAAGTCGACCTCCAAAATATTATAGGTCTCGACCTTGATACGCTTTAAGCTCAAATGCTTCGGTTAACTATATTAATATGTTTTAATGTTACATTGTTTTAAATGATTTTTATCTCTTTATTTCGCGTTTAAAATAAACTAGTTAGCTAAGAGTTGATGTTTTTATTTTAACTTAACTAACACAACTCGTCCAAAACCCGAGTATACCAGTAGTAAATCTGATCTTCTATTAAAAAGGAATGTAACTTATCTAAATAATTGGTTATAAAACTTATTAATCATTAAATTCAATAAAACTATCCATAATCTTAAACAAAAACATACGAATATCTGTTTGTGGTACTTGAAATTGGTTGAGGAAAATTCAAACTTTAAGGATTATATAATATTAGTTAAGATTTATATGATAATAGAAGAACTAACTAGGACTTATAAAATATTTCTCTCTAATTTTAATAAAGAAACAATTATGAATACTCTACTTATAAACCTTAGAAATCAAATCGAGATATTGTTGGCTAGAACATTTTTCTTTTTACAAGTTATAAATTGGTTTAATTACCTTTTTGGTCCCTACATTTAGGGTCAATATTCAATTTACTATAGTGGTTTAAAAAAAATCTATTTGGTCCCAAGTTTTGTTAAAAATATGCAATTTGGTCCCTTATGTTAAATTGGTATGGACAACGTTAAGTGATGATTATGTGGCACACTATCTGGCACAGTTGTGCATAGATGGATTCCACGTATAATGCACATTTATAATTAATTATTAATTATATTTATTTTAAAATTTTGAATATTATTTCTCCTATGCACAAATCCTAATCCCAAACTTATTAGCAAAATCACGGGTGCAACTTCAATTTCTCGCGGTTCCTGTCTTCTAGTTTGTCAAACAATACGATGTTGATGTTGAATGCCCATTTATTATTGACGTTTTGGGCTTTGGAGGCAAATTTGGAGAAGAGGTTAGAGTGCGCCTGTGGAGCATGCGTGGGTGGTGAGGTAGAGGGCATAGCGGAGAGAGTTGTGGAATTCAGGGGAGTTAGGGTTTAGAGGTAGGGAATTGGAGGGGAGGTTTTGAGAGCGCAAGTAGTGGACTAACTCTTTCACCAGATCTGAAAGTTCATGCCGTTCTTCTTCTTCCTCCATTATTCTGCTTCTTCACCAACAAACTTTTTATTTTTTTTGTTATTTTTCTCGATGGAGTGTGGATTGAGGGAAATATATGAGTGCTTTTTTGATTTGTTATGGATGGGGAAGTGAAACACAAATGTACATGCAAAAACACTTTTGGCGTGAGACCCTTTATTTGTTGGAAAGACTGAATTGCAATAGTACCAACTATAGATTGGAACTCAACAACACTCTCTTAAGCAACGATATCCTAGCCGTAGACTATCCAGTTGAGAAAATTTCTTGCTATGTTTCTGATGATGATGGAGGTGCACTTCTGACATTTGAGGGCCATGAAATTGCAGAGACAATTTGTGTTGAGTGTGGTGCAGCCACACTATTGCAATTAAAAAGTCTTATCCCCAATTGTCCACCCACTTATTGCAATTCAAAAAAACCTAATCCCACTCCTCTCCATCACATAAACCATATTCGATGCCGTAAGACGAGATTTAGTAGAAATGACCAATTTAGATACATTTTAAAAAACATAAAGACTAAATTAATTTTTTTTAAAAACCATTGTACTAAATTAAATATTAACCCTAAAAATAGGAACTTATAAGATAATTATACCTTAAAAATTTATCAAGTTATTTAAGTTGAAACTTAATTTAAACATTCTCTAGTTTTTTTTTCTCATTTACCAGCAACATGGTCTGGGAGGAATACGTCTTTCAACTGGTTACCATCCAATCCAAACCAATGCATGCAAGTAAACATTCTCTAGTTTATTTATCTTTTAAATAATATTTTGTGAATTAAGCTCTTGAATTAATTCTTACCAGTTTCCTAATTGACCATCATTTAAAAAAAAAATGTTTAGTAATCTAAACTCAATCGAAAAATTGGGGGTTAAACTGTTCCAATTTATTCACCGTTGGTTCTTGTATAGATTCTTGTTTGGATTTTCTAAACTTAACTTTTATTAGTAACTTTTCTTACATAATCAAATTTGGCTTATGATTTAGAACTAAATAACTTATCAATATTAACTATATAAAATAAAATATTTATTAAAAAAACAAAAAATAGAAAAAAATCGAATTTTTTTTTTTCTAATACAAAATTGTCAACTTAAACTTAAATTTTTAACAATGGTCTTAATTAAAATCTAGTAAAAAAAAAAAAATAAAGATAAGTTTAAAAAATAATTATAATTTTATTCATAAACACTAATAAAGGAAGGAAAGTTTAATAAAAAAAAATTATGTTGAAAGTAGACTTTTAACTCTGCGATTACTTACTCTACCAATACACTTGATGTGTCCCAAATAATATAAGCCAAGTTAACCAGACACAAACATTTGTCATCAAGTTGTTATGCCAAAGGGAAAGTACATTCCACTAGTACTAGTAAGACCACACTTTTATCCATCTTATTATTATTATTATTATTATTATTATTATTATTATTATTATTATTATTATTATTATCATTATTATATTATGGATCTTGTATAAAGCATCCATGCCTCCACATTGCTTTACTTGCGCCTTTCTTCTTCTTTTGATAAGATACAAACTCTACTGATTGCAATGGCCACCACTTTCATTTCTCCTTTTCATTTTTCCTCCTTTCCCTAAAAAGATCAACCAACTAATTATGTTTTACCAAAATCAAACTTTTCTTAATCTTTCTAACATGTATTTTGACACATGCAATAGTTTATTGAGGATAATTTAAGACACTAAACCTTGGACAGCCATCTAAAGCCTAGTATGATTGCCTAGAATGTTGGTAAAATAAAATTGCCAAACCCATGGTTGAAGAAATCTTAGCAACATGCATTTCATGTTTTTTTTTTAATTAAACTCGTACGAATTATGTCACTACAAGAAAATTATGAAATAAAAATTAATTTTAAAAATAAAAAATAATTAATTATTTTAATAATTAAATCAAAGATCATTTTAAAAACTAAAAAAAATAATTTATAAATTAGTTTCTATTATTGTTAAATAATTTATAAATTGATATCTAATTAGCTACCAAAGTTTTAACTACCAATTATTTAGATTCTAAATTTGGTAGCAAAAACTTTAGTTGCTAATTAGATATCAATTTAGAAACCATTCAACAATAATAGAAACTAATTTAAAAATCAACATTTTTTTAGTCTTTAAAATATTTTTTAATTTAGTCACTATAGCAATTAATTATTTTTTGTTTTTAAAATTAATTTTTATTTCATAATTTTATTATAGTGTGTCTAGTTACATTCATGAATCTATCTACTTACTTTATGCATTTTTACTAAACTAAAGATATGTTCAATAATTTCTCTTCGACCCTACAAAGTTGGACGGGTCTAATTTATCAATCCATTTTTTTAAATTAAAAATTTCAAAAATAATTTAAGAGGTTAAATTTTTTATTATAGTATTTAAAAATTATGAACAAATAATTTATAACTTAAATTTTTAATATTTACCAATTAATCAAGATTCAATTACTAATTATATTATAGTAATTTAGTATGTAAATGTAGTAACCATCTTAATTTACTCAGAGATATTAATTAATTAATTAAAATTAAGTAATTCAGGTAGCAAATTAAATAACCCAATTTGTTAAGTTATTGTGGGAAAAACTTGTATTATTTGAATGACACGTGGATGAGTGGAATTGTGGAAAGAATTAAGAAAGGTACCATGATTGCAAATAGAAAGCCAACTTTATATCAATCATATTATTGATCACTAGATATCTTCATGTGCAAGAGAGAGAACATCTGCACTGAAGAATTTGGAAGAATAATCAGACATAAATATTTATTTAATTATTAGATTCAAAATTTAGGGTTAGAAATATTACATAATAAGATAATACATGTCACGTGATAGGAATTTACTTGGATTTTTTAAATTCATATAGAACTTTAACAATTGGTGTATATTTTTAGCGTACACAAGTATAATGTTAATATATTTATAGACTAAAACTTTCAGTTATATGTAACAGTCATGGATTATATTTTCATATTTCGTTTATAACATTTACAAACAAAGCTCTATATAGGGCATAAAAAAGAGTATCCGTATAACATTTTTAAAGAATTAAGGAGTTTAGTGTAGTATAGGGTAAACACCAAGTCGGTGTCAATGAACATTTCATAAAACCTTATACAAGTTTTATAATGTGTTTGGATAGAAAATTGTAAGGAGGTAATTTATTTTTATAAAAAAATAAAAAACATTGTATGATAAAATATTATTTGAGTAAAATAATTTAAAATTTTAATCAAAGGAAGTTATTTTTTTATTTAAATTGTTGGAATTATTTTTTGTTATTATTATTATAGATCAATGTTATTTCTTTCTTAATATAAGTTAGGATTTTGTCGACAATGTTAAGAAGACTATTTTTTGTTTTGGATATAATTTTTTTTTTCGATTGACTTTTGTAATGTTTTTTTTATTGATATTTATAATAATTAATTTTTTTAATCATTTACACCAATGTTATTTTTTATAAATAATTTTTCAAGTTTTTTTAATGGTAATTGAAAAAAAAGTCGGCTATTTGGCCCTGAGTTCCTAATTAACACAAATGCCTCAATCATCTTTATGTTCTTTTATAATGTAACAAAAAATAAAAATTAAACAACCACAACTATCAATTCATCAGTAAAACTCTCAAAATTGTTTAAGGTTCACACACTCACTTGGTTTAAATGGTCTCATTCCTTATTGTTTTGTCATTCTCTATTCTAATCAATCATCCGATTAAATTTTCATGTGTCTCAATTTCAACTACATTTGAATAGGGATTCAATCATATTTTCTTTTCTAACCCGTGTCTAATTCATCTCAATATTTCATATTTAAACACAAATTCCTTTTTTCTATAATTCAAAATTAATATTGCAGTCCTTTGTTTATTTAAGAGAAATAAAACTAGAAAACTAATTAAAACTGTAAATAATTCAAGAATAACAATACAAAAGGCAAATAAAACAAACTAAGCAAATAAATAGAAATCAAAAAATAAATAAAAAAACTAAAAAAAAATAAGAATACAAGAAAAATTAGAAAGATAAAACTATATTTTTGCCCAATCCTCTCTTTCTAAGAAGTTATCCAACTCTCTGTTAAAGTCTTCATCTATGGTCGTGCTTCATTTGTTGGATTTCCCCCCTAATAATAGAACCTATCCCTAGGTCAAAATACATAAGCTTTAAACTGACCAGGAGGCATGTAGTGGGTTGCCTTTGAGGATTTTTTTTAAAAAATTTTGCCCTGGCGAGATTTATCTCGCTTGAGCAAGATTCCATACAAGAAAACTAATTTTTACGTTGTTAAAGATTTATTTCGCTTGGGCAAGATGACTCCAAAAAGAACCTCTTGTTTGTCCTCATACTTTGCCTAGGCGAGATATACTATGTCTGTGCGAAGTTCCCTGGACAAAATTCGAACTTTATGATGTCAAATCCGCCCAGGTGAGACATATGATGCTTGAGCGAGTTTCTCTACATAAAAAAACATGGTTTTTAAAAGTAAAAATCAAAACAAAAAAATAACAAATCATTAAACTAAAATTTATACTGGGTTGCCTCCCAATAAGTGCTCATTTAACGTCATATAGCATGACGCCTATTTCTTTCAAGGGATATGTATGGGTTGGGTTGCCCTTGAGGGAAGTTTTGATATATACCTTGTTGTAATCTCATTATCCCTCTGTGATTTGTACTTTCCTACATTTGTATGTGCTCCCATGTGGCTCTTCGCTCCAACTGCCTTTGTTCCAATATCCTATCTTCCCTGGAGCATGAGGATACACCAGGGTGATGTATTGGTGAATGATGATAGGATTATCACTAGCTTGTGGTGCTTGTTCTTCAGTAGCATTACAATTATTCACAATAACTTTCAGATTAATTGGAGGTCTAATTTTTACTCATAGGTTTACCCTAACCCCATGAGCTACACAAAGAGCAGTTATTAAAATCAGTTAAACCCAAAGAACCCTTTGCCTTCTGATTATTTTGGATAATTTCTAATCTAACAAATTTGTAAATCTTATGACAAATAATATTAGCAACATCAACAAAATAATAATCTTTCAAGAGGCAATAAAGAAGATGACACCTGAGGATATTTAAGTCAGACACATGATCAATGGGTATCATGTTGGCTAGCATGAATACCATCCATACTTGAGATAAAGTATTCATGTGTTTCCTTAAAATTCTCCATGGTTTTCCAGTTGGGCTAATTTTATAGGAGTGATTTGCTAGACAGAATTCCCTAGCCACTTCATAATCATTAAAACCATAGCTAGTGATAGGCACAATCATCATCACCTCTCACTCTTCTCCTTGCTTCTCTTTTCTTTATTTTTAAATAAATTCTTTCAAATTGTCTTCTTAATTTCTCAATCTAATTACAATTAATCTATAAAAACATGTCTTCTTAATATCATAGGACAACTAAAGCAATGATTAATATAAAAAAACAAATATTTTTTAAAAAAATAAAGAAAACAGAAAATTTAAAATTTAAAATATAAATAAAATAAAATAAAAACAAAACAAATACCGTATGAAAAAATATATAAAAGAAACAAAAACTTACTTAAATGAAAACTAAAAATAAAATAGAAAAAAAAATTAAAAATACAATATAAAAGCGTACTTAAAATTAAAAAAATACTAAGAGTAAAATTAAAAAAAATAAAACAGAAAATTATAACTGTAAAGAAGTACCTAAAATACTTTAAAAATAACTACGTAACCTTATGTAAAAATAAAAATATAAAAATATAAAAATATAAAATATAAAAAACAAAATCAAAATCAAAATAAAATAAAATAAAAAATAAAAAATACAGTGAACAAAAACTTTTAAAAAAATATTAACATAAAAAACAATTAAAAAAAAGCATATTCACATCTTAAAAAAATTTAAAATTTAAACATATTAAAAAAAAAACAAAATCTTTTAAAAAAATATACAGATCTAAAAAACAAAAAAAAATAAATAAATTATTCACATCTAAAAAAATAAAAACTTTAAAAATATTCACATGAAAAATAACTTGAAAGAAAATATTCACTCGTAGTAAAGAGATTTTTTTTTAAAATTTAAAATTGAAATAAAAGAAAAAAAATAAATTTAAAATAAAACTAAACAAATTTGCACAAAAGTAAAATAATACACAAAATAAAAAAGAATATAAACAAGAAAATAAAAAACAGTTGGCATTTTCACAATATTTAGGAATTTATACTAAAAAATTTAATTGTTCACGGCAACAACGTCAAAAACAAATTTGATGACTACTTTAGGACAAGTGCAATGTGTTGTCTGAAGTAATAATTTATCCCTAAGGATGAATATCGAACCCACAAGGAACACTTGAATAATCAAGTAAAAAATTCACTAAATAGAAAACAAAATAATAAAGTTTGTTGGGATTTGTTATGATGACAATGATTAATAAGAAAACAAGTGAAAGAGTTTGTTCTTACAATTGGAAAAATAGGGATTGGGGTTCATCTTTCTCACTCTTTTGTATTTTGTTTAGCATGACAATATTGTGTCCTTTGATTGATGTTGATGCTCGTATAAGAATAATTTATAGTGATTCCTTGCATATAAAATTATTAAGATGCTTCCTAAATATTGATTCCTCGCATAAATCATTAAGATTGGATGTTGATAGAAATTAACATTTCAAATTTATTCCTAGCATTCAAATATGTTAAGCATTAGCCAAATCTAAATTTCGTGATCATGGAAAACTAACCATTACAAAAAAAATAAAAATATGAATCATCAATTAAGAACAAAATATGATGTTTAGATATCACCTCAATATGTAATAGTTTGAACATATTCCTCCCAATCCCAAAGGGTAGAATTAGCCACACACATGATGACTATTACAAATAGGGAGAGCAAGAAAAGAAGATTACGAATGTTTCTCATTGACGGCTGCCTCCTCTAGGGATTCTAACACCTCCTATTCTCCCAATTGGATTACAATTTACTCAATGGTGTTTCTCTCTCAATCTTTTACGTCCAGGGTTGTTCCTGAAGCCTCCTATTTAACTTAATTGGCTTGGGCTAGGTGACTTCTCGCTTGGGCGTTATCGGGCTCGCCTGGGCGAGTTGCACGAAAAAGGGCCCAACGACACTAGAGCATTCTCGCGAGATCCTCTGGGGCGTTTGACTTTAGTGAGGTTGGGCGAGCTTTGGTGCTGGTGCGTTCCAGCTTTTCCATTTTAGCTTTGTATATTCTCCTTTTGCTCAATCATCTCCATTCTTCCCTAGAATTCTGAAATTAACACAAATTTGGAAATAAATTGTTCTTATTCAAATCAAAATCACAAAATATGTAAAAAGGTATAATTTCATAGATTAGGGATTATTTTATGTTTCTTTTACCATTTAATATCCATAAGTGCATGTATTTTAATATGAAATATTACTAAAATTTGGCACTTATTACGCAGCTGGGCCATTTTGGCCTTGAACCAGAGAACTTGCCCGTGAAGTAAATCATCGCACCCACAGTCCAAGCAACTGGGAAAGAATCAATAGATTCCTTTTCGGGAGCGATTCATCCTTCCCGAACACATCATACAATTATCCTTTGTACTGCACTCTCTAACTGTGTTTGTTCCCCCTTCTTCTTTACCATGGCAAGTCTTTGTGAAAAGACTATGATAAGATGAGAAAGGAAGGCATTAAGAGACCCTCCTGGCACAACCTTAGACACTCTAAGATCCTCTTTCAAACCTGCTCCCCCCTTTTTAGAGATAGATAAATTGACACTTCTCATTGCATTGACCAAGGGTGTTTGTAGTGACTGAGGGGGTCAAAGACCAAGAAGTGAGTTATTTAACAACCAAGAGTTTTATTATTCTTATGGCTAGATTCAAATATCCTGGTCCCTATTTAAAGGAAAAAGAATTTCACATTCTTCCTTTCAAGAAGGATTAGGAAAATCCTATTGATTGAAATTTTCTCCAGTCCCCTGAGAAAAGCATGAAAAAAGGCTCGAGTGGTACGATCCCGTCGTCACCCCAAAATGAAAGGGGCGATCTCGTAGTTCTTGGTCTGTAAAGATACATTGTTAGGTGCTTCGTTTTTTTCCATTGAGGCCAAACCTAAACCTGTGCTCCAGAGATGACTCTCCATATACTGATAAGGGATGTAAGAATTCTCGAGAAGAGAGGAGCCGTAGTGGTCCCCCTGGATAGCCTGGATCCCATGAGTGAAGAGAAAGTTAGATCTACATTGGATCTCACCTGAATCGCCCCATCTATCCTCCTGAGGATAAGTTTGGTTTCAAACTCTGGTTCAAACTGGAGAAGTATGCCATGCTAATGTGTCTTGGATGATCCACATCTCAGGGTTAGGCGTCGATGAGCACATTAAACTATCCATGTGGCTGAGAGTCCTCATAGTCCAGGCACAACGACACAATTATCAGGGGCACGCTCTACCACTGAGCTAATGGCCCGTTGTGCGGGCCTCCCATTGGGGCTCGCTATGCCAAAAGAAAGAGAAACACCATCCCTCTCAGCCACATGAAAATAATTGGAATGAATCCTTAACAAAAGACGAGGTTAATTCTTTTTTGACGTGGAAAACAAAGTTCCAACATTGATATTATAATATTAGGTATAATTACCTTTTTGGTCCTACATTTGGAGTCAATATTCAATTTCATATAATGGTTTTTTTAAAAAAATCAATTTGGTCCCAAGGATTTTTTAAAAAGGTTCAATTTGATATCTTTCATTAAGTTTTCACCAACGTCGATAACTATTGATGACGTAGCGCACACACAAGTATTAGTCTGCGCACGTGGTGTGCTGAGGCTAGAGTCTTGGGTCTTGGGTCTCCATTAATTCTTCAACTTCTTCACACAACTTCTTCTGCACCTAACTTCTTCCTCACCATTAATTCACCTACATTTCTCACTCACTCTTCTAAAACGTCTCCTCTTCTCCCTTCCCTTTATTTATTCTCTTCTCTCTCCTACTGTCCTAAAGGAATGTTTCTTTCATCCCTTTTTCGCTTTCCCTTCTCTTTGTTTCTTCACACCCTCCCTCCCTCAATCGTCAATGCTTTACTACCCCAACAATCTAACACTTCCCGAATATGACTATGCCACCCACCCAGTACACAATGTTGAGCATGGGAGCTTTGATGTTTTAAATCCAAGATAAAGCTTGAAGTTGTGATGCTTTTTGTTTGGGTTTAGATTAGAATGTTTAGAATCTATGTTAAGATCAGGTCTTAATCCTTGCACAAAGCTTAACCAATATGTTTTAAAGAAACAAAGTGTTTTTCCAAGCAAAGGGAAAACAACCGGTTGAATTATCGATATAATCGGTTGTTTGTCACTTAGCTGGCTTAGAGGTTTTGAAACTGTTTCTGACTTGGTTATGTAACTGCCTAAGCAATTCAACCGGTTAAATCGTGGTTTCAAACCGGTTAATTGTGTGTTTTCATAATAGTTTTTTGAAAACCTGTTTTAACTGTTTTGAATATGATCAAAACTTTTTTAGCTCAGTAATGCTGCCTTGAATGTCTAGATTTCAAGTGCTATAAATATAACCTTTCTTTCAAAACAAAATAACAAGTTTTACAGAGTTTGAAATTTGTTTTTGAAAGAAGTTTCAAATGTTTTGCAAGATTGCTGTTAAAGCTTTGCACTGGTACAAGATCTGATCATAGGGCTTCCTGTTTTGTATAATCTCAGGTGTTTTCTATCACTTTCAAGGTTCTTGTAATTGTTCTTTCATTACAACTGTAAAGTGTGTGAAATCCTGCAAAGTCAGAGGGTGTTCTGACTTGAGGTGTGTGGTGTTGCAAAAATGGTGAGTGGGTCGTGTGGTTTTCAAGGTCACCTCTTTGTGGTGTGTTTGTGAAATCTGGATTTGATTACTAGTGGAACTCAGAGGTTGTTCTGAGAACTGGATGTAGCTCAAGGTTGAGTGAACCAGTATAAATTTGTTGTGTAAATTTCTCTATCTCTATAATTGTTTCTGTTAATTCTGTTTCTTCTTCTGGTATAAACAACCGATTAAAACGCAATTTCAATCGGTTAAAATTCTGAAAACAGTTTCTGTATCATTGATTGGTTGCTTTCCTTAATTGTTTATCTGTGATTTTTTTGATAAAGGTTCATTCTTAATCAAGTTTTGCGAAAATCTTTGACAAACAATTCACCTCCCCTCTTGTTTAAGCCATCAATTCTTACACACACACCACACCAAACTACTCATACATGGTGGAGAGTCAGAAGGAGGTTTGGTGTATGAGCTGGGGAAGTTGCAGCAGATGGAGGAGAAAAAGCTGGACCAGGGGTGCAGGTACTGGTGCTGCTACGGGCAGTGATGGTGCGGTGGCTGCGGGAGGTTGCATGGGTGCACCGCCTGAGGCTTGTGCTATGCATGAAGTAGCCAAAAGCCCCAAGATGAGAAGCAACTGTATTGTAGAAGAACCCATGTTTTGAGTAGAGAGAACAAAAACATAAAAATTGAAGCTACTGTGCATTACAGCTACTGTGTACTGCATATTGCATAAGAGTAGCCATACCAATACTGTTAGTGGGATGACAATACTGTCAATATTGGCTCTTATAGATGTGCTAGCTACTGCAACATGATGCCATTAGTGCTTCTTCAAGGTGGAACCCATGTGCTGAAAGAACCTCTCACACACACATATATATCATTAGGATTTTAAAGATCTTTTCATCATCAAAACAATATAACATATACGTTAAATTATTCATACAAATAAAAGAAAAATTATTCTTGCAAACTCTTGTTATTTTTTCTATTTCTATATTTTTTGAAAATTTTATGAACTTTAAATTGTAGAAACTAAAACAATGTGTATAAGAATGGAAAAGTAAAAAAAAAAGTCAATATGATATTTTTTTAGGACCATAAACTGACAATAGTAATACAGTTACCTATTGGAAGAGGAATAATGCAAGTAGAGAATGTAGACAAGTCAATAACAAAATATTTTTATACATTTCTCTTTCAATAAGATTCTTTCTCAAGTAATACAACCAACTGTGCCAACACCACTCCTCGACAATGTAGGTCTATGGAGGCCAAGAGCAACTCATCTTCAGGAACCGAGGAAAGAAGATTATCCTCATTTGGTGTTAGGCCGATCTGAACACCCCTTGAGAACTTGGAGTTTCCACCAAGTAATGCTAAAGGATGACCGACAACTGCTTCAGCGGTGGGAGCCTAGCGAGTGAGGGGCTCTCGAGCTGAATAGGAGAGGGGTGAGGGGGTCAACGCGGAGTGCTTCCTGGTGACCAAATGGTTGTGGCAATGTCCCTCCTCTTCCTTTTTTTTTTCTCCTTAGGAGCAGTGGGGGAACTGGCCCTTGGGGTGGATGGGTTGCCCTGCAACAATCGTCTCTAGGCTCCCCATGGCGATATCGGCTGACTTCTTGCGGAAGGTAGTCAAGATGTCGATCGCCTTGGGAGCCTGTCTCGCCATGATATCTGTAACAAAGAAAACACGTTAGCCAAAAATGTATACCGACTGAGAATTGAAGCCATAAAAAATACAAGCATACCTTAAAAACCAGTCCACCTCTAGGACAAATTATATACAGAAAGGACGAGGCCATTACTTGAAGCAGGTATGGGTCTTGGTCCAATACAGAGGAAATTTAGACCGCCCGAGCTTGTAAAAAAAGAGCTCCCTACCCTCGGTCTCTTTAAAAATCTTGAAAAATTTTCTCTTAAAACTCTTGTACGAGGATGTGAAGGGGCAAAAAGTATATTACCCGATCGATTGATAAGAGAGAACCAGCTAACCGGGTCGGATGGGTGCGATGTGTAATAGTGCAGAAAGGTAAAATGAGTGGGACAAAGACGAAGCATGTCACACATGAGCCGAAAGGCTTGAAGGAGCAATTTTGATCGTCCGAAGGACACCCATCGTGAAATCATCAAAGGGTAGGGCGACATTAAGGTCCAAAAAAAGGCAAGAGTAAACAAAGAAAAAAGGACCATCAGAGGACGACCGATCCATGCAGATGGTATCAGTCGGACGATAATAATCGATGGCCAAGATGCTATCAGAAGCATCCAACTTTAACAAATAGTGCCTATCCATGAAGGAGTTAATGTAAGTAGAGGCTCGATAGACAAAGATAAACTCAGTCACCTTGGGATCTAACTAGTCAAATATCGAACTATGGGATGATGCTTCAACGGGATCTGACCAGTCGGTAGCACCTTCCGAGTCATCAACCCTTACAGAATCCCCCACGTGGGACAATGTTTGAATTGCCCCGACCGACAAAGGCTTGGTCGTGGAAGACCCAGAAGAAAAGGAAGATGAAGATGAAAAGGGAGAAGAGGACGAGGAAGAAGACATGACTAACCTTTCAGAGTGTAGGGTAAGCAACGCTCCAAGACGATTAGGTTTCGGATGTCGAAGCAAGTAAAGCAGTGACTCGACACTGTAGGGGACCACTATTTATAGCCTTTAAAGGGCTCGGGAGACGAAGCGTCACTCTCATCTCAACCGTTGTATCTCCCTCGATCCAATGGTCCTCATCAAATGGCGCCTAAAAACCCCATCACTAATGTGCATCATGGCACGCGTTTGGCGCCACCAATGTCATGTCCAACCTCAGGAAGCCCAACCGTCACAACAATCTCGGTCAAAGACTTTTCAGATTAAATATCCTCGAGCCTGAGGGGGCAAGTGTACTGGTAGGGTCCGCACAACCGAGACCATGACTTGGCACACGTCCAAGCCGACCGACACAACCAGAACCATCACGCCAAAACATGATTAATGAGACTAATCAATGATCAAGCAATATGTAATACACTCCTAAGCAGGTACGTCATTATACAATATTAATAGTGTTGAACTTGAAGTGTTGATGTCTCCAAATCCATGAAGATTGCTTGAAGTCAAGGTTGCTGCTTGTGGGCATGGGTTCTAGGTAGATTAGAATTTGTCAATCCACTCTTAGCTTAATCCAAAACTGAATCAATCAAGTTCTTTCAAAAGAAAAGTGTTTTTCAAAGTAAGTGAAAAACAACCTGTTGATTTGTTGTTTCAATTGATTGTTTTACACTTGGTGCTTTTGGAAAGGATTTGAAAAATCTGAAATTGGTTGACCTCACAATCAAGGCCAATTCAATCAATTGAATTGTGCTTTCAATCGATTGTTTTTTAAAAATCTTAACAGAATTGGTTAAGTATATTAAATCTATTTTTCATGATTCAAATGTGTTTTGGCCTCTGATTGAAAGTCTAAAACAACTATTTTTTAGGCTATATAACTGGTGTTTACATCTCTAAAATAAGAGAGAGATCAGATTACAAAAGAGATTAAAAGTTTTCCAAGATTGCAAGATTGCTTTAGGCTTTCCTTTGGTTAAGAGTGGAATAGGATCTGTTGTATTCGTTTTGTATTAGGTGTGATATTTTGTTCTTACTTGTATTTCATTTCAATATTTGTTAAACTTGAAAGGTACTGGTGTCTAGCGTTAGAGGGTGTTTTTAATTGTAGTGTTTGTGTTTCAAAGAGGGTGAGTGTTCTTGAAGGGTTCAAAATCGCTTCTTTGGTGTTTGTGTTGTGTAATCTGTGGTTGATTACTTAGTGGAATACCCAGGGGTTTCTGGGGACTGGATGTAACTCAGGTTGAGAGTGAACCAGTATAAACTTTGTGTATGAATCTCTCTATCCCTCACTACTTTAAAACTGTTTGATCCGTGTTTTTGTAAACTGTTGACAAAAACAATCGGTTGATTCGCATAAAAAACGGATTGATTTTCTAGAATCAATTCAAATCATTTTTGTTTCTTGGCTGATCTGATTGCTTCTTCTGTGATTTTGCATTAATCTTCATTCTTGTCCAGTATTTTCGAAAATCTTTCATTAAACAATTCATCCCCTCTTATTTAAGGCCTTTAATTCTAACAAATAGAACCGAGTGTCGAATACCAATTCTCACTTGAGCATCAGAGTGCCTTTGACAAATACCATCCGACTTGGAGTTTGCAGAGACTGAGAGGTAGAGTAACGAAGGAGGAGTGAGGAGTCCGTTTTGAGAGGAAGAGAGATAATGCAGACCGACCGACCGAAGCGTGATCCGAATTGTTCTCTTGGTTCCAACCCCGTTCGAGAACAAATATTAATTATAATATTTAAAGATTGGTTAAATGTTACCAAAAGGTAATGTTTATTTTCTATTTTTGAAAAGCCTATATGTTTTTGTATGACTTCTACTTTATTTTTGAACTCCATCCTAAGAAATATGTGCACAAATGGATGATTTTATTTTTAAAATTTCCACATATATAAATAGTCATGCATAGAAAAATCATAACGACAACAAGTGGACCGAAATAGCGAAGAACAACAAAAATTTAAAACGCGAAGAAAGAAGAAGTCAGGGTCGTCTTGTCAATCAAATTCGATTGAAAAATAATGTTTTCTGTTTGCAACATTTCTCCTCTTTCTTTGCAACTGGCAGGGTGATTTCGATTTATGAAAAACCTACCAGACATTCTTCGTTTCTCTCTGTCATTAACTACACGTCTTCCGGCGAGAGAATCAACACACACAAAAGTATCATTTTGCCATTCGAATTCCTAATCTCATTTGTTTTAGTTCTCGCAAAAGTACTCTTCGATTTGTTCTTAGTTTCTCCCTTCAAATATACTGAGCTATACCAAAAAGTCAACATACATTTCACATTGGAATTCCATCTGCCGCATAAAAAAAAATAATGTTGTTTGTGGTCAAAGATTCATTTCATCCATTTTCTTACTACAAACATCTCAATGATTTAATGTTTGCAATAGTAACGAAAACCGATTTTGAGATCTATGGACAAAAACATATTTAACCATATTTTAAACATGTTGAATTATTCGTTATTTGAAGTTGATTTTTTGAGATTGAAGATAAATTTTGAAAATTTTGCTTTGATTCTACATAATCCATTTAGGTATCAGATTTCATTTAGTAAAATTTATTTTCAAGAGCTAGTCTCACCTTGAAGTTTGATCCATTTAATGAATGCACCTTTTTTACATATCCATGTTTAAATTATACGAGTGATTCTAAATTGATTAGAAATAATTATGCACATATGTTAATTATGAATGTTGATAGAATTATATAATAGTTGTGCTTAAAATGATGGATTATATTTCAATTCAAATTGTTTGAAATCAAGTATCTATGATATAGTCATATATTCAAATTATTAACTATAGAACTTATTAGTGGAAAAAGATATATTTGCTTCAATGATAATATAAATCACATAGATCAAAACATCATACAATTAGAAGTTGAGAGTACTCTTGTACATACTATAACACGACATCGATATACAATTTGGTGCAGTGAATTTATCATGACTTATGAAACTAAGGTTCATAGACTTGAAATACTTAAAATAAGTCATGTGTTACTACAAGAAAAACTTGAATTAACATTGGCCAAAAACAGACACAAGGAGAAGAAAATCGATGATTAACCGTCAGATGTATGTTGGGTAAGTAGCAGACACAAAATGGAGATCAAAACTTTATGTCAGTTAAGCCACGCAAAATATGATGTAAAAATAGATTTAAAAATTAATTTAAGGTTTGTGTGGGCTTGATCGACGTATAAATACAAAAAGAACAATTTTAGACATTACGAGGTCTATCCTATATAACCAATTTCTTTCAAATTCTTTCAAATTCAGTATTTCTTTCAAACCAATAATAGAAGGTCCAATACATACACCTTAATTAAATCAATTACATCTTTTTAGTTCAAGTTCACCATATTAATAAACAAAACCAACACATTCAACAATAATAAACCAAACCAAATAAGCGCATTCAACAATGATAAACCAAGCAACAATAATAAATTAGGGTAGTCCCAAATTGAAAATCACAAATGCAGATCAAAATTGAAAATTGAATTTAATTTTAAACTAAGCTTACCTTTCACAACTTATAGTAAGAGAAGGACTGAACCGAGATCACGAAGACAAAGTTGCGGACCAGCTCAAAAATATAAAGATGGAATGCCTTTGGGACACTGCAGAAATGAAGAAATAAAAAAAGAAAGCAACAAATGCAAAACAAGGAAACTCACAAAAAATGAGGACATCACCCACCAAAGAGAAACTCCAATGGAGCGTCACGGAGAGGAGGGAAGGCCACTGGAGCACCATGGAGAGAGGAGAACACGTGACATATAGTGGAGCGCAAAATGAAGTGGAAGGAATGGCCAAATTGAAAATCGCAAATGTAGATCAAAATTGAAAATTGAATTCAATTTTAAACCAAGCTTACCTTTCACAATTTATAGTCAGAGAAACACTGAACTGAGATCGCACAGACGAAGCTGCAGACTAGCTCAGAAATATGAAGATGGAATGCCTCTAGAACACTGTAGAAATGAAGAAATAAAAAATGAGAGCAACAAATGAAGAACAAGGAAACTCATAAAAAAGGAGGATGTCACCCAGTAGAGAGAAACGCGAATGGAGCGTCGCGGAGAGGGGAGAACACGTGACATAGAGTGGAGCACGAAGTGAAGTGGAAGGAATGGCCAAATTGAAAATCACAAATGCAGATCAAAACTGAAAATAGAATTCAATTTTAAACCAAGCTTACCTTTCACAACTTATGGTTAGACCATGATTGAACCAAGATCGCAAAGAGAGAGTTGCAAACCAACTCAAAATATGTAGATGGAATGCCTTTGGAACACTATAGAAATGAAGAAATAAAAAATGAAAGCAACAAATGAAGAACAAGGAAACTCACAAAAAAAGAGGACGACACCCACCGGAGAGAAACACCAATGGAGCGTCGTGGAGAGGAGAGAAATGCCACTGGAGCACCGCGGAGAGGGAAAAAGACATGACGTAGAGTGGAGCGCGAAGTGAAGTGGAAGGAATGGCCAAATTGAAAATCGCAAATGCAGATCAAAATTGAAAATTAAATTCAATTTTAAACCAAGCTTACCTTTCACAACTTATAGTCAGAGCATGACTGATCCGAGATCGCAAAGACAAAGTTGTAGACCAACTCAGAAATATGAAGATGGAATGCCTCTAGAATACTACATAAATGAAGAAATAAAAATGAAAGCAACAAATGAAAAACAAGTAAACTCACAAAAAAGGAGGACGTCACCCACCAGAGAGAAACACCAATGGAGCGTCTTGGAGAGGAGAGAAATGCTAGCAGAGCGCCGCAGAGAGGGGAGAACACGTGACACAGAGTGGAGCGTGAAGTGAAGTGGAGGGAATGACACAGAGAAGAAGGGAGAAATAGAGCACGAAGGAGAAAATGTGATGTAGAGTGGAGTGTGAAGTGAAGTGGAGGGAACAACGCAGGGAAGAAGGAAAAAACTAAGCATAGAGTGTTTAGATTTTTCTGATTTGGGAAAAATAAACATGAGAAAGGGTTTATTAAGCCGACACAAAAACTAACACAATATTTGTTTTCCCTTCTATTTTCACCGAGTGTATGCCAAGCGTGGGATTAGCTCACACCACTTGTGTTTGCGTCCGCTTATTGTGATTTTGGTCAACACAAATCGCACATTTATGTTGAACGATGAAACTCTCCTACAACTAATTCACCTTTATGTTTACTTAATACGATTTTTTCAAGATATATCTATTTATTCTTATTTATTTTGTATGAAAACAATTTTAGTTTAAATAGAAGAAATAATTTAGTCTTGTGATAAATTGCCTTAAATGTTAAATAGCTTATTTTTTGTATGATTGTTTTCTTTTATGATATGATTGTAAACTGTTGCAGGTGAAGGAGATGGAACGAAAGTGATATAATAGCTTAATTTACTTTGTTATTTCAAATTTGATGTTGACTAATGTATACTTTATTATATTATGTATTTTTTTTTGTTAATAACTACGAGGTGTTATATAATTTAATTTAGACACACCAGCTAGATAGTTCTTTTAATGTATACAAGAAATTATGCTTATCATTTAAATAAAATTTTATATCTCAACCTTACCACATTAAAAGCACATATGTACTATGTAGTAGTACACACATTATCCGTCATTTAAACAATAATCTAAATTTATAATTTCATTTGGTGAAAATATGTACTTAATATTTCAAAACCATATTACAGAATCTGATTGTGGAAGATATTTGAATTTACAAATCATGAATGCACTGGTATTATTTCAGAACTAAATCCTGTAACAAATCAAACTTAATTTCAGTACAACAACCAACGTCTTCCCTGTCAAATTTCATTAACTACTTTTCCTACTTTCCATCGGTTAGATATGTAATGTCATGTCAGAAACCCAAACAAAAGCATGGCAAAGGGAAATCAATGTGGAACTGTTTCTTCTGTCTCTCCCACCCCTACAATCCTTTCCAAGCATAGCCACTGGAACACCACTCATATCACTGTCTTTTGTGTTCTGCCTAAGAAAGCTTTGACAGCAAGCATGGATGTGGCAGAGCAGAGAATGTAGAAGCATGCACCAAGCACGAAAATGACAATTCTCACGTCAAAAATTAATGCCCCATTATGGTAGTTCCTAATAGTTCCCTACGAACATTCTTCCCATAAGTATAGTCACTGTTAATTATCATCTGATACATGATCAAGCTTTATTAATTTTTTCTTAAAAATTGTAGGTCTCGATCATGAGTCACGTGAAAACTAAACGGGACTATAGCCATTCGATAATCTTGAACTATATCAAGATAATTTCTGTTATCTTTGTCCTGTGGACTTTCTCTCAGCCTTGGAGTTTTAGGTAACCTTTTTTGGCACGGAGAACTTGAGTCCCAAACGGCGAAAAAGTAGAGCAATGTTGAAGTCAAAAGAATTCCAAAAAGCTTTCCCCAAAATACCGTAAACGCTAAGCTTATTAGAACCAAGTATATTCCATAGCACTCGAACTTTTTTTGCTTCTCTAGTGGGCTTCCATGACCACCCTCTTTCCCTTTTTCCTTGGTGAAATAGTGTTTTGAAACGTTCGTTGATTCTGATGACGCGTCTGAGCTGGAGCAAGATGAAGTTGACAAAGGCGATTGAAGGGTTTTGGTTTCCCCGTGCTTCGAATACTTATGTTTGTACCCAAAGGAATCGTGGATGTAACGGTTTTTATGGTGATCTCTTCTATTCTGCAAGACAAAAAACATCTAAGTTAAAATAGGAAAATAATTATACCCTCTTTCGATCACAGTGATAAATTTATTACTTTTTACATCAACTCAAAATTCACGATCATGATTTGTGTGACTGATGGTAGAAATTAAACTCATAAAAAATGATAAAGTGAAGGAGTGAATTCAAGACTAACCAGTATGGTTTCGTAGAACACAGCTTTGATCACCCGAGAAATCGTTCGTTTAGGTGAAACGGGGTGGAAGTATACAGATTTGGGTTTTGAATTCTTCACCATTTGTTGCTTCTCTGAAGTTGGGACGCCTGAGAAATTACTAGGAGAGGAACGATGAGGAGCAACTTCGGACTTTAACATGCAATCTATGTCAACGACAGGGCGAAAACATAGGAACTTGTTCTTTGTGAAGCTCCTCATGATTTTGGTGGACGAAGATATTTGTGTGTAACTCCAAGCTGGCAAGGGAAGATGAATATGACAAGGGCTAACTCTGATTTTGATTTTTGGGAATTTGGTTTGTTGGTTCTACAGCAAGACGAAGCAGTGGTTAGAGGACATTATATAACGTTGGCATGGTCATGGAGATGGGTTTGGTTACAATTCATTATTAATTAATGTTTATTTTTATTTGATTTTGTTTGAGTGAGAGGGTAGAAAGTGGGGGAAGAAAAAGGAAGAAACACTTTGGGGTCCGTGTGAGGAACATGTTGAAGGATGTGACATATAAAAAATAAATATTTTTTCTTTTGGGAAAGAGAGATAGAGACAAAGAAAGAGAGTGTTTTATTTAAAGATATTAATTTTGCAATAGCATAAAGGTGAGAGAGAGAAAAAGAGAGTCTTTAATGTTTATGGATTGTGAGTCAGGTGGCGTGGAGAATATATGAACTGTTGCTGTGTCGTCTAAACGGAGGGTTTTGCTTTGTCTGCATTAAATTTTATGGTACGAAGGATTTTGGCCCATTTAAGATGGTTTAATTTGGATTCGGATTGAGATCATGACAGAGAAACAGTTGATTTTTCACTTAGGATATGCAATTATTTATAACTTTTCTGATCATTTTTATTTTTTGATGCGATTTTAAAGGACTACATGCCTATTTAATGTATATCTAAACACACTTTATAGATACTAGAAGCGTTGTGTTATCCAATTTCTAATTTGGAGTTCATATATAGCATTCAACTTTCTTTATATTAATTTTAGATTTTATTGAAAGGCTATCTAACTATTGATTAGACAACATAGATTATAATATATCAAACAAGGGAAGTATATTAGCCAAGACAATTAAACACAAGTTACAAGAGTTTAGACTCATTAAGATTCTTCAGTAAAAAAATATGATTATATATATATATATATATAACTTATTTAAGATAAAATAAAATTAGAATATAAATAATTTAAATATATGAATGGGACATATTTTAATATGGAATGATTCAAGATTTTGGATTCATTAATCAAAACATAAAATTGTAACTCTATTATTATAGTGATGAACACATATGAAATAAAATAGAAAAATGAGTGAGAGTTTTTAGATCTTAAATATGGTAGTTTCTTTTAGGATAAACATGGAATAAATTTAATATTAATGGATAATTAATAAACTTATCCAAGATATCAAAATATCATCTTCAATTTAAAATTTTAAGAGAATCAATTGTGTTTTTTTTCATATATTATTCATCTTACTTTTAACTCAATTTAATTCTTGCTAATTAAAAAAAAACTTACTTTATTTCTTACAAATCTTTCTTCTTAAGTTCGAGTTATTTTTTTACAATGGTATAATTTTCCTTGAGTAAAAATCATAAATATCTAAGTATTAACTCTTATTTATTATTATTTAATGCAACGAGACATGTTTTTCTAAAATCTTTTTCTAAAAGACTTTCTATATAAGAAACTCACAAACCTAATATTTATCTCCCATATCAAGACGAACCAACGATTACAATATGATATAAAAATGTATCTTGGTAGTTTGATGATATATATTTAACCTATTTTATGTATAAAGTGTTTAAAGAAAAATCAACAATAAGCATTAAAAAGGAAAGGATAGCAAGATATTAGTATGACAAAGAGAAAGAAAAAATGTAATTAATAATACGAAAAAGTTCAAAAGCGATAAATTGAACTTTAAAAACCTTTTTTTCCTCTTTAGAAATTTTAGTCTTTTAAAAAATTCTTTTACTAAATCAATAAATTGAAATTTTAACATATTAATTTATTGAAAATATTAGAGAAAAAGTCTAAAAAAAAATTATACTAATTCGCTCTTTTTCAATAGCTACATCCAATTATTTAATTACACCAATTAAATTTACACTAACAATAAAAATAATTTATAAAAGATCAAAAATGTTTTGGAAGGCAGAATATATGAAAACCAAATGAATTTATCCCAACCACAGGGAACTCCTGGTTCAAAGAAAATAGTCCTAGCCGATTTAAGAGTGAAACGACCAGACTCATCTAGAATCTAGTTAGGAATATCCTATTCCTCTCCAACCATATATGATTAAAAAAATAAGGCATCTGCTGTAAAGACAAGGGAATATTCCAATCTCAAGCAGTCCAAAACTGAGAGACTGTATCCGGAATGCTAGCACCATCAGATAACCCTGCAATATTTCCTAAAGAAGTAGTAGAACACCATTTATCATTCCAGAAGTTAATAAAAGTACCTATACCAACAATCTAAGAAGTATAATCAAGTATAGTAGAATAAAATTGCTTAATTCCAGGCCAAAGAAATGAGGATATATAAATCATTCTAAACTCGTTTTTGATTTAAGAACCCTGAATTTCAGGAGAAAAGATCAAGGTTTGTTGCTATAAACAAAGTTCCAAGCATGCTTAAGAAGATACACATTATTTTCACGAGGAAGGTTAATAATCTTCAAACCTCCATTCTCAATAGGAGAACAAATCGTAGCCCAATTAACGGTAGCTATGCCTTTGTTTTCATAATATCACTAATCTAAATAAAATTTTGACACCACTACTCAACTTGCTTAAAAAGTGAAACATGCCATTTATACATATTAAAGTTATGCATTGACCAACTAAATCCGCCCATCATGCTAAGAGATTTACCTTTCCAAGATGCTAGCTTCAATTTGACTTTATCAACCAAAGGTTGAGGAAATTGACACTTTGGAGCACCAACAAAGATAGACACTCCTAAATAAGTGAAAGACAAACAACCATAACTGCAAGAAAGAATGCGTTGAATTTTGGTGACAAATCTTGCAGAATTATCCATAGTGAAAAAACTACTCTTAGAATTATTAATATATTGACTAGATATATCAACATATGTTGTAAGAAAAATACTCAAATTTCTAGAGACTTATTATCTGCCCTACAAAAAAACAAATATGTCATCGACATATAAAATATGAGAGGGAATGAGATAACCTTGCGAACTAGCCATATGTAGAATCTTCTTATCATTCACAAGCTTAGAGATACCTCTACTAAGAACTTTCTTTGCAAGACAGAAAAGTAAATGTGACAAATTATCACCTTGTCTGACACCTCTACTATAAGGAAAAAAATCCACCAAACTAACATTTATTATGATAGAAAGCATAGCTGAATGGAGAATTGTACTAATCCAACTGACAAATGAGGGGTGAAAACCAAAGCATGTCAAAACTAATAATAAGAACTTCCAACTCAGAGTGTCAAATGCTTTATGAATATCAACTTTGTAAGCCACATTACCTCCTCTAACCTTTTTAGAAAACATGTTAATAGCTTCAAAAGCAATACCAATACAATCCTGAACCTGTCTAGTTGCACAAATCCATATTGATTAGGAGAAATGATTTTAGCATCCACAAGTGCAAGCCTATCCGCCAGTATCTTGAAAATAATCTTAAATTTGAAATTAGAAACAACAATTGGCTTGTAATCTTTAATGGGTTAAGGACCTTGAATCTTAGGAATAAGAGATACCATATTACTGTTCATTCTAGGGAGAATCCAGTTTTGTTTAAAAAACTATTGAACAACATTGCAAACATCTATCCCAATAATTTCTCTGCAAGAATGATAGAAAACACCACCAAAACCATCAGGACCAGGAGCACTATTATCATTAAGATTAAAAACAACATTTTTGATTTCCAAAAAATCAGGACATTTAATCAACATCATATTCTCCTTAAAGGAAACCAGCTCAGGAATATAAGTACCAATAAAGTCTTCTATATTGCTTGTATATTGAACATTAGAAATAGACTCAACATAAAGATTTTTATAAAAGTCCAAAATATGATCCTCAATGAGTTTAGGATCCTCAATAACCTCATTTTCAATCCGTAGACGATGAATTCCACTAGAATTATTTCTCCTCTTGACCAAAGCATGGACAAAAGTAGTATTTTGATCCCTATCTTTAAACCATAGAATCTTTGCCCTTTCTTTCCAAAACAAATATTGATAGTGAAGAGCATGATCAAGCTCCTTCTTAGCAATCTTTTCTTGACAGAGAAGCCCATCAATATCAGACAAACTAGCAATTTCTAAGGTTTGTTGAATACCAAGGTGGGGAGACCCTGCTTAAGAAGAATTGCATTGTGAACATTACCAAAAAGAATTTTTATTCTAGTCTCAAAGCTCAATTTTCAACCTTTTTAACTTATGTTGCAAAATAAACATAGGACAACCAACAACCTTATTAACCTAATAATCATGAATAAGCTCATACATGAAGTATCCTGAAGCCACATAGAAAAGAAACAAAAATTGCTAACCTTCCTTAAAGAATTACTAGCAAGACTAACAAGAATAGGGGAGTGGTCAAAACAATTTTTAACAAGAATATGATAAGTACAAGAATCTCATTCATCCAGACACACTCCATTACATAAAGTCATATCCAGTCTTCTATAAATTCTATGCAACCTTCTCCATTACACCAAGTATAACAAGGTCCAATAAAAGGCATACAAGAAAGATCATTAGTATTAATCCAATTAAGGAATTCATTACAAGAAACCTGATTAGGAGTCACCCCCTTTGCAATCATCCCCCGAGAGAACACCATTAAAATCTCCCAAAATACACCAAGGCCTTTTGAAGAAACTAAGATCCCTCCACAAAAATCGTCTAACCAAGTATGTGTTAGCACCATAAACACCTGCATAGCTAAAGCATTTATCATGTAGAAGGCAAGTTACATAAATAAATAGGTCATTAACCAAGAAATTTTGGACAAGATTTGGAACCGACAAACACCAAAGCTTAACAACTTTATTAGCAATAGGAGACGTAACCAAATGCATATTAACAGATTTGAAAAGGACATTGAAAGCATCAATGTATGACATCATAGGTTCAAGAAGAAAAATAATGAGGGGTTTATGTTGTTTAAGTAAACTAATCAACATCTCCACAATTTTATGGTTTCTCATCCTCTATCATTCCAGAGAAATGAAGAGACCTTCATTGCAACTTTTTAGAGAGAACTGCCTTAGTAGATTTTTTAGATTTACTAGTCCTCTTAGGTGGTCTCCTTGGTTTTCTAGTCGTGCGAACAATTTCCTTCCCAATATAACTAGCATGCTCCTCCATCTCAATAAGAGCTGCCCAAAATTTGGAGACGACCTGATTTTCAATAGTGATATGTTCATAATTAAATTCAACAATGGCAGTCAAAATAATTGGCGTACCAGTATGAGGATCATCCCCCACATATGTAGTTTCCAAACCATCAAGAGAGGAAAAGTGATTTTGCAGGACCAATGTATCATTATCTGGGAGTAGTGTTTTAACATCCCCAAGTGATTTAGCATTCCGAGGAGAGGTATGAGGCGACGAAGAAGGTACAACCACGGTAGCAGAGACCTCCACATGATGACCATCAATAGGAGTCGTAATTGGTGCTTTAACATCCCCAAGTGATTTAGCCTTCCGAGGAGAGGTATGACGTGACAGATATGGTACAACCATAATATCAGAGACCTCCACATGATGACCATCAATAGAAGTCGCAACTGAATCTCCTACAAGTTGTGACTCTGAACCTTTGGCTTGCATAATAGCTGGTGAATTCCTTACCATCCTCAGTTTTGAAACCCTAACTGTATCGGAAGGGGGAGTGAACAACCCCTGCCTGGGTTATGACTTATCATGATCCGAGGCATCCTCGAGAGGAGGGATATATGCAAAATCATCCTCTCTTCCATCTGTATTCTCAGAAGCAAGGTAACCCAAGAGTTACCCTGCATTAGCCCCGCTAGGAGCATCAGTTGTCAAATTACCAATAAGACTTTCCACGAGTTTTAGTTATGGATCTTTCTTCCGATACTCTTTATGTTGTTTAGGAACCTCGACCTTCCCCTGTTCCCGTTCACCAGGAATTGTCTTCTGAGATGACTTATGTTGAGGTTCAGGAACATGATCCTGATCATGAATCACGCGGCACTGAGCAAGCTCATGCCCAATCATCTTACAGTGAGAGAAAAATGGAGGGAGCCATTCATATTCCATCAAGACAAAGGACAATGACAAAGCACGAATGGACTTAGGTTTGTATTGTAGGCGAAGAGACTTGGAACTTAAGTCACATCTTAATGGAAAGATGTTGAAGCCAAAAGCAAATTACACACTTGCAACAGAGGAAATTAAACATGTGTGTCAATGGTTAAAAGATCTTAGGATGCTTGACAGATATTCTTCGAACTTGGCTAGATGTGTTGATGTCAACAAGGGAAGGGTGCTTGGGATGAAAAGTTATGATTGTCATGTGTTCATGGAATGCCTACTTCCCATAGCATTTAGTTCATTACCAGCTCATGTTCTAAATCCCATTATTGAGGTAAGTCATTTTTTCAAAGATTTGTGTTCTACAACACTAAAAGAAGATGACCTTACTAGGATGGAACAAAACATTCCAATAATTCTTTGTAAGTTGGAAAGAATATTTCCTCCGGCATTTTTTGATTCTACGGAACATCTCCCTGTCCATCTAGCATATGAAGCAAAACTTGGTGGACCTGTCCATTATAGGTGGATGTACCCATTTGAAAGTTAATAATAAGAGTTATTATTCTTTATTTAATGTGAACTATAATTATCAATCATATCACATTTCTTTGATTGTAGATTCATGGGATATGCTAAACGTTCAATGAAAAATAAGGCTAGGGTAGAAGGATCTATTTGTGCATCTTATTTGCATCGTGAGACAACTCATTTTTGTTCACACTATTTCAACAACTTCATGTTAAGACCACAACATTGTAGAAATGAAG
>Ga0123342_1001682_pt1 | contig 37255 bp, 19 predicted proteins | sample Turbeawhitnodule_FD_89960 | JGI IMG/M metagenome (GOLD analysis project Ga0123342, IMG submission 89960) | Root nodule microbial communities of legume samples collected from Mexico - Turtle bean Mexico white nodule | ecosystem: Host-associated > Plants > Roots > Nodule | place: Mexico: Nepantla...
CTTCAATGTGATGCAAAGGTGAATCTTGCCAACACCCAAGTTGAAGCACCTTTAAATTTGGAAATTGTTTGACCCATTGTGGTCTAAAATTCAGATAACTTGCACCAACATTGAAAATAGTATATCTAAAACCAAAATACCGATCACCTAGTGTCACTTCTTTTTGCTTAAGCTGTAACCGACTTAGTTCAATTTCTCGATAATGAGATACTTCCAAATAAAGTTTTCGATGCTCTACATACAATTTTGATTGACGACGGAAGTTAGGATGAATTCGAAATTTATTGATAGGGGAACCCTTTCCATTACCATAGCGTACAATCACATTAAATTTCAAAAGATCATCAATCACATCCTCACCCAATTCCTGTGTTGTTTTATTCATTGTACCTCTAATGAAACCCTCTCCAATCCACAAATTAATTGCACTACTTTTCCTTATGACAACGTTCTCAGGTAAAAATAGGAGAGATGACAAGCAACCTTTTGATACACGGTCTAGCCAGTAATAATCTTCCAGAGTCCAACTCTTCTGATGGGGTTGCTGCAACTGTTGTGATTGGCCACCCTTGTGATCCTCCTCCTTAGATAAATCATCAAAAGCATCCATTGGGAGTAACTTGTGAGCAGAATCTATGATTCTCTTGCAAATGTCATCCATGTCTTCATCCAGCTTCCTACGATCTAACTTGCGAAGATGACCATGCACCTCTACTAATGTGTCAAGCAATTCTTCTTCACTCTCGCAAATACATACTTTATCTTGTTCACTTCCAATCTCAACTTCTCCAACTTCCCTTCAAATGATTCATCTCTTCCCCTTTCATGGAATTTGTTCCTTACTGTCATCAACTGCTTCAGCAACACAGGTACTGCTTTCATCTTGTTTGTTCGAATCGACATTTTACTGCAAACAAATAAATAATACAACGTCACCCAATTTTTGTACTACATAAATTTATTTTTGTGTGTATGTATACACTCACACCTACCTTTAGAGGCAAAGACGGAAAGAAAAGAAGAAATAGAAAATAATAATTGCAATGGCTAGATATGTTATGGAAATGATGGTAGACTCTTTAGAATAATGTGAAGATACTTGGGCAATCATTTATGATTTTCAGATTCTTTTCAGAGTTGTTGGGTATGCTGTTTTCATAGAGATGTCATCATGGAGAAGGACATGGTGGTGAGTTAGTCATTTTGTAGGAACATGACTTCGGCCATATTCTAATTGTGCTAAATCTTTATTACATATTTTAATTTTATATTAAAATTTATATAGATTTTATAGAATTTTTCTTTGAGTTTTTAATTTTTTTCAATTTATGCAGCCTAACAACAATAGTTGAAAACCACGTTTATATGAGGCGTAACGGTGAATGTTAAAAAGAATTTCAAGAAAAAGATAGTTAGAATGGTACTACGCCTTCTCTGACTTAGATCATGACTTGTGATTTTTGTGTTTATCAAAACAAGTAAAATTATTACGCTCATCAATTGCAAATTTAATATAAACTTTAACCTTCGACTTGGATTAGGGATTTCACAGTTTTTAACACATTCAAATCTATTAAATTTGAATTCATCATTTCAAATTATTTCATTTTTCTAATTTTAATCTATTCTCTACATTGATTTCCCATGAAAATCAGGCAGTTTCTACCTCCATCTCCATAACTCCTCTTCACCTCCATACTAAAATGTGAATAAACTCTTTTATCATTTTAAAAAACTTTAAATACCTGCATTCCTTTGAGAGAGCATCTAAGTGTTAGTTACATGCAGAGGGCTGAAGGGGCTTAAACAGGTTCATTATTTGTGAAGAGGCTTAAGCAATTTGCATTCCTTTTGAGAGAGCATTTAAGTATTATGACAATTTATTCATGTAATATATCATTTAAGTCATATACTCAACACAAAATTTAAAATCCAACATTACCTTGACTTCATTTTTGCTTACGACTTCAAAAATCCATAAGTGGTTGTTATATACTCCAGATTTTAATATCTATTTTAAGATTTTAAATGACCATATCCAAAAGTGAGTTATGAGTTTTGAATTTTCATATCTAAAATGGCGTGTTGCAAATAGTGTTGAGGATCAGAATCCAGAATTTATTTATGTTTGCTTACGAATCTTGACTTCTGAAAATCATTTATGTTGTTCAGATAAACTTTCGGATAGCAAAATCCAGAAATGACATATTAGGATTGGATTTGCATATTCAAAACTTTGTTATTTGACTTATAAATATGAATATTTTGAAAACAAAAATTTTAAATAATTTAAGACATAACGAATATTTCACATGAGTGTGTTTAGTGTGAATTTAAATTGATATAGTGCAGGAATAATCAACCAAGTATTATTTGTGACGAGGCTTAAGCAATTACATTCCTTTTGAAAGAGCATTTAAGTGTTAATTATATGCAGAGAGTTGAAGAGGTTTATGCAGTTGCATTTTTGTGAACTGGTGTAAACCATTGCATTATTTGTGAAGAAGCTTAAGCAGTTGCATTATTTCCACCAACGCGCAAGTAAAAAAATTTGTTCATACTTTATTCGTTGCACTCATTTTTGCATTTTGAATTTTTTTTCTTCTAAATTGTAGAATCCAAATCCAATTGTTCAATCCAAAATATAATTTTTAAATGTATTTTGGATTTCCAGTCCATAATATAATTATTAAATATATTTAAAATTATACAAAAGATAATTTCGTGAAAATACCATCTAATCTTAAACCCATATTATAGTAAGAAAATGTTAATCTGATATACAAACAAAATGAAAAAACAAAAAAGGTGAAAACAATATAAAATTTACCTTAACCACTACCATTCACACCAACAACCACCAACTGGTCACCACAAACAATCAAAACCAATTGAAAATGAAAAATTACTACACTTTCCATCAAAACAGAAACCCTTCCCTTAACATATATTGAGAAGGATAGTAATAGAATTAAAAAAATATATAAAGATGCAGGAGAAGGAATGGAGTTGCACGGATAATGTGCCTGAAAATCATTATCTTATATTGCTGACAGACTCGGTTTTTCTAATTGCTTGTGAAGTCAATCTCGTGAAAAGATGGAGCTGCTTAAATGCTTTAAAATTATAATTAAGCCATTCGTTTGATTTTTGTTCAACTGTGTGGCTTTTGCTAACCCCAATGTTTATAACATGTTCAGTGCTGTCCATAAAACACATCAATACCAAAACCTATTAATTGCAGACCATTGGTGACTGCAAATATATGAGCAGAAGAAACCGCATATTATTGTACAATAGATAGGGATTGATGTCTTCATTCCTAAGTAAACAGTTAAATGGATTACTAAGGAAATGCAAACTCTGGACTAACAACACTTCGTAACAAACACATCTGCAAATGTAAACCATGGAAACCCAACCTGGGGCCCCGGCATTTATGTAACATTTGAAAGCTCATATTAAGCTTTCTGACAGTCCTGATAATAGTGTTTAAGAGCTTTCCAAAGCCAGAAATTAACCAAAAAACATTCAACAAAGGGTCTCACAATTCCCCTATTTTCATAGTGCATCCTAATACAAAGTATTCACACCTGCTTCACCAACACTCACATCAACCTGTAAAAAATATATGCATGCACAGAAATCAGTAAAAGCAACTGCATAATTTGAATTCTACTGCAATGAAGAAATAGGTAAGGTTAAAGAATTAGAGGTATGATATAACACCCGGCAACCTCTTGCTCCAATAAAGGGCAGTAGTAATAAACAGTAGGTGCAAAAGTACAATTAATACTTAAATCAAAATTAGAAAACAAAAGCTGTTTTTCTTTGAAGTTTAAAATTTGATTTTAGTTCTTACAGAAATTAAATAGATTGAAAAGAGAAGAGACAGAGGATATGTTACTAAAAAATTTGACATCAACTTATATTAGTGGGAAGGGAAAAGATTCATTGTTCACAAAATCTATTTACGGTTATTTGCATACAAAAATATATAAATTCATTTTCACTTTTAAGATCACAACCCTTATCAAGAACAATAATGGCTATTATAAATATGAAAAAAAAAAATCCTATTACTCACCGCAGTTGTGAATACAATCAAGGTATTTACCATCAATCACCGGCAATAAATTGCTTGATCAATGTGTGGCGGAATTTGTTTTATTTCAGTGCCAAGTTCTTGTTCAATTCTATATCTGGAAAAAATAAATGGAAACTAATGAGAAATCTTTAGGAATTATGACTGAAAGTGACATCTAACAAATACTTACAAATTGAAGCGATCCTCATAGGTGATCAAGTTCACCGCTAAACCTAGGTGCCCAAACCTCCCTGAACGACCAACCTACAAAACAAAACATCCATAAGAACACAGAACCATTATCGCAGTAGGAAGAAAGCAGAAATTGAGCATACCCTATGTAGGTAGGTTTCCGAGTTCTTCGGAAAATCAAAATTAATAACAACATTGACTGCCTGGATGTCTATTCCCCTTGTGAAAAGATCTGAAAATGTTTCAGAACAAGGGAGACAGATGAAAAGTTATAGTTATAATTATTAGGGACAATAAATTAAAAAATCTAGCAAATGCCACCATGCATATATAATTAACTAAGGGCATGTGGCATGAAATATTACTGAATACCACCAGCGCATCAATGAATTACACTAACCAAACAAATATACAAAGTATGTCATTATTCATCATCTATTCAAAACTGATTTCGGAAACAATATAATGAAAAGGCATTAAAGGTTGCATATAGGAAAGGTCAAATCTCGCTGGATAGGCATTGCGCAGCAATCAACAGAATAAAAAGAAAGATTATATGCACATTTATAGAAGGGTGCTAAAGTGCCTGTTACATACCAGTACAAACAAGATTTCTGCAGGCACCATTGCGGAAGTCATGAAATACTCTATTACGGTGGTCTTGTAACATCTTTGCATGAATATAGAAACACGAATACCCAAGTTCAGTGATTTTCTTGGCAAGAAGTTCAACCCGATTCACGGAATTGCAGAAAATGATTGACTGGTTTATTTGCAGCTGAAATAGACACTACTCTTATTACTATATTCAAAGATAGCATATAGAAAATACAGAATATCTTGACATGGATTTACCTTAGAGAAAAGAGTATTTAGGCAGTGGACTTTCTGCCTCTCTTCCACAAATGCATAATATTGTGTAATACCTTTCAGAGTTAGCTCATCCATAAGGTTAATAACATACGGCTTACGTAGATATCTATCTTTGAAATCCTTAACAGTAACAGGAAATGTAGCAGAAAACATCAGAATTTGACGGGTTCCAGGAAGAAATTGAATCAGCTGTTCTATTGAAGGTTGGAACTCTGGGGAGAGAAGCTTATCAGCCTGAGCGAAAATTATATAAAACCTCATTATTGTCATTTTTTTGGTTTGATAAACAAAGAATTCATTATTGGTGCAGAAATTACAGGGTACAAGAGGAAACAAAGAAAGCTAAGAACAAGAAACATGACATATACCAAGTCAATCTCTTTGTACATCATCATCCAGTAAACATTCTAACATTTCATTCCAACCAAATTCATTGAGTAAATGAAGAATGGTACCGAAGTCTCCAAAAAACAGAAACCTCTGATCAATACCGGTATGAATATCAGAGGAATTAATGTTAAAAGTTCCAGAGACAGAACATGTAAAGGAAACTAAGGAAAAGATAAATATTTATAACATGAATCAGAGTCACAATAAACAAAGCCATTGCTTCTGCTAACACCATCCAATCCTCTCTTACCCACATCTTCAATCCCTTTTGTAATGCAATAAACAGTATCAATTACCTAAAGTATCTTTATCAATTAGTAAATTTTAAGAGAAATGTAACTACCTCATCCATAACAAGCATAGAGCAATCTTTCATAATGCAAACACCCTTCTTTGCAAGATCTAATATTCTTCCTGGAGTTCCAACTAGCAGATGAACTGGTTGATATAAACGCATAATATCATCTTTTAGGCTGGTACCACCTGTTGTAACCATAACTTGAATTTTCAAATGTTTTCCAAGCTCTTTACACACTTGGGATGTTTGCAAAGCCAGCTCTCGAGTTGGGACCAATATTACAACTGCATGACAGAATATAACAAAGGCAATGATCAAGACATAAGTAGATTCTAAAGTAATTTTCATTCAAAAATATAATAGACATTAAATAACTACAAATAACATAATAAATGAATCATGCATCAACAACAACGCAGCCAAAGATATACTATTTTCAAACTTCAGCACCAAAACCAATATGCACATGGACAAGACAACAACAAAAATTTTGCAGCCACGTGTTAAACAACAATCAATATATACATACAAAGAGAAATTATAGGATATGCAAAAGACTAGAGTACCTTCACATAATTTATACATTCATTGAATATTTCTTATCCACTAAAAAACAGTTTTGTTTAAAGAAATGTTCAAAACTTAGTTAAAATTAAGAGAAATTACTTAACATATTCTCAAAGAATTTGGGGCTGACTGTTTAAGCTTTAAAAAATACTACCTCTAGCCTCAGAGAATAGCACTAAAACATTCAGTTTTAGATTTCTACAAAATGATTATAATTTTTTTTAAAACGTGGCTTCATAAAAAAACACTTAAAAAAATCAAAGAGATGGGCAATTAATATCTTTATGTAGTATGGACAAAATGCTGAAAGAAGATAAGGAAATTAAAATAACAATATTACATCAAGCTTGTTTAAGTAAATACTAGGAAAGAATGTTACTAAACTAGTTGGACCTTCCCTATCAACAATCATATATATCAGTTACTTCTCTCTCCGCATATCTCAGTTTTAATAAGAAAACACTGCTTAGTGAGGCCAACAAGCAGCTGGCTACAAGAAAGGCTAACAAACTAAGAACAACAAACATAATGATTTCAATTATATTTCTGAGATTTCTGTAAAATACTTAATGTAAGTAGAGGTCAAACCTTGAATAACATTATTATCCTGGTCAATTTTTTCCAATGCAGGAATACAAAATGCAGCTGTTTTGCCTGTTCCATTTTTAGCCCTAGCAAGAATGTCACTACCAGTAAGAGCAATCGGAATGCTTTCCTCTTGGATAGGAGATGGCCTTTCAAAACCCTTCTCGTATATTCCCATAAGCAGCTCACGCTTCAAAAAGTAATCCTCAAATTCATTGCCTTTAGTTGCTGTCACATCCTGAGAAAAACAATGAATAAAGCTCGAGACTGACAGAAATGCTACAATATAAAGTTAATAGTATTTAATCACATAAAATAAAAAAGTTTAACAAATAACTCATGGATGATAACATCTAATTAGACCTTCAAATAGATACAAAATTATAATATTATCAAGTAAAAATATAACCACACTGATACATCTAGCATTTAATTTATAATAAAATTCAATTTCATCAAACAAAATTAAACCTCCTAACAAAAGTAAATGATACTGAACTGGTTACAACTTACAAGGAGTAGAATATGAGTACATTTCCTATATCACTAGAATTGCAACAAAGTATGATTATGATTGAGATTCGGAAATTTAATTGTCCAAATAACTGAAAAATGTCAATCTCAAATGCCTAAATAATAGAGTATATGGTACTAAATAATACGTTGATCAACAAAATGCCAGCTATCACCTATGTGAGAATCAGCTCAACAAAAAATTCTAATATATTAACTAAAATTTTCAACTCACAAATAAATAAAAATAAAATAGTATGGAATTAGAAACATCACAAATAAAGTGTACCACCCCAAGGATCTCTGAAACAAAACACATGACTAAAGCATAATGCATATTTCATACAGTCAACAACTTCAACCACAAGATTAATCGTTTTTAATTTTCATAACCATACCTCTGTTTTGTAGCGTGTATCAGGTGCAGGGATATTTAGTCTTGCCTTCCAATCTTGTGAACTGACAAATGAAATCAATTGAGGATAAAATTAGAACAATTATTTCCTTAGGCAAGAACCAGTATAATAGCTTTGTCTACAGGTAAAATATATTTGAACTTAACATGTCATTTTCGAACTTTTCACTTTCCCATTCTCAAAATTGAGCAAACATCTGTAGTGCCATAATATATTTGCAACACCAAGGAACTAGGCTCCCATAGTGGACAATTAGACATTATCAGCTCACTTTGAATTTAAACATATTTGTGATCATGTCAGACAAAGAGTTTATTAAGAAAAAAATCAGAACCTCAGAAAACCGCAAACAGGGATTTAGTTTTACAGCTAAAATTTGAGTTCCAACAACCATTAATAATATAAATTACATAATCTTCCAAAATTCATGATTACACAAAAAAATCCCGATTCCCTAGCATAAAACAACAGGATCTCCATACATAGAAGAAAACAAAAGAAGAATTCCAAGAAATTCCACCCTTTAGCAACCCAAACTATTTAAACCACGTTGTTTGTAGACGGATTATTTTCACCATTACAATAAAGAAAAAAAAAATCTCTAAAACTCTCAGAACTACAAAGAGACCACAATAACTACACATCTCCCACATGAGTAGGCTTTCCTCCAATAGTTACTCATCCTCTTACACACCACAACAGACACACACAGGCAACCACTCACCCACACAACTAACTAACCATTGAAAATGTCTCATGCCACAAAACCTTACCCATTCCAACCCCAGAAAGCTCAACAGATCCAACATCCTTCATTAATCCCATCACGACACACGTGTCTGTCCAACACACAACGTGATTTTCAATGTTTTTAAGCGATTTCAGTAGCAACATCAAGAAATTGCAGACAAATGCAGTCACAGTAGGGTCACATGAGAGTTCAAAACCCATGACATTGCTGCCTAAATCGCAGCGATGAACCATTATAAAAAAACTTCCTAATTTCAAGAAATTAATCTGACAAAGTCCCAATTTAAATAAAAAGACACTGAGACACAAAAACTAAAAAACAATAAGGTCAAAAAAGACCTTGGGTCAACGGCTTCAGACTGTACAGTCTTCTCAACCTCCTCGACAACGTTGGTATCGGTCCCACCACCTAACTGGTTCCTTCTCAACCACTGTTGCTGTTGTTGTTGTTGCTGTTGCTGCTGATGCTGATGCTGCTGATGATGCTGTTGATGTTGTTGCTGATGGTGGTGGTTCTGTTGATACTGCTGCGGATGATGGTGCTGCACCATGTGCCTCTGCACATATTGATGTTGTTGATGTGGCCTCGGTTGAAACCCAGGGTTCGAGTTCAACCCTCTTCCTAACCCCATCCCAGGTGGGTACCTTTCTCTATCTCTATTGTTCATCCCTCCGATCTAAAAACCAAAAATTTCTACGTAAAAACAATGTACAAGATGCTGCTACACTCTATATCGCACGAAGCTAGGGTTTCTCGAGGGTCGCTGGATTCGTAACCCCGTTTGTCTACGGCGAATTCTCGGAATGGGGTTGCGATTGGTGCCTAGACTAACAAAATCTGAGGGGGAAAATCGGGAATTTCTCAGGGTATCATACAAGGACCCAAAAAAAATTGGGTAGGGTTAGGTTGAAATTTAGAGCAAGAATTTGTACAGATCTACAGCAGTTAGAGGGGTTGATTTGATTGGAGGCAGAGATTTGATGAAGGTGGAGAGGAAATGGAGGAAGAAGAGAGGAAGAAAGAGTGTGGCTTTCTTTGAATTTCTTTTGTGTTGTGAATGAAATCAATGAAATTTGATTTTGTGAAATTAGGGCGTCAAAATGGGATTTCTGATAATTGCTTCATGGCCCCTCTTTCTCTCCATTTATTAAGTACAAGCATTTCACTTTCACACTTTGAATTTTCTTTATCATCTTTCTTCAATATATTAAGGATTGTGGAATCATGGATCATTCTTCTCTTGTAAGAGACATACATTTTTTTATTAATAATAACATCAAAGACATGGTTTCAGACTATAATTTTTTAAGAATTTTTTTCATCATTAAGGTAATATATATATGTAAATTTAGAATAAAATTATAATTCCAATCTCAAACCTTTATTTTGATATGCATTTGTTGCTTTCATAATATGTTTTATTAATTATTAATGTTTGATTTTACTCTAGAATTTATTCAATAATTATAAATGATATTCAATTAGTTATTAACAATTATGATAAACTTTAAATATATTCAATAATGCCTATAATATTAAATAATATAATTATGCTATTAATTTTTTTATGATTAATATTTCCCTTCGAATGGAATTCAATTTGAATAAAAAAAATGGAGACTTTTTTGGTAGAGAAATTTATTCTCACCTCTTCAACCACCAAAATGAGGTAATGGTCACAAATACACGAAATATCATTAAAATATATTTTGTCAAGTGTAGAAAAAATTAAAAGGTGATATTAAATTTAGTAAATAAGAATAGGAATGTCGTACTCAAATTAGTAAAAAAAAATATATTTTTTATTTTCTGATTTTTTTTCACTTTTTTTTTTGTCTATAATCTATTATTTCCTTTGTTTCTTCCTTTATTAATTGATGAGATGATAGTTCAAAATGTTATTAGAAATGAGTTTGCATGTTTTTTAAGACTTCACAATGCATGGGTTTTTGTTATATGATATAATATTATAAAAAAAATGTGCATAAGTATGTGTAGAATTCATATAAGACAAAAAGTTGCATCTGGTTTGTTAATGGATGACAAAATAGTCCACTCCACCCTATCTTCTCCCTTGAAAGAATTGGTGGAGATGGTGGAATGATCTTGATGAGTTATAGATTTTTCTTGTTTTTTAAACATATATTTTAAAACAACTTAATTATGTAAATAACATAATATACAAAAATTGTAATACTTTAAATTATTATTTTTATTACATTTTTTAATAAATAAATTAAAATAATTGGTGCGTCAAAACAATCTAGTAAGTTATTTTTCCTATTTTTATTTTGAAAAATTCACCATAATATTTCTTTTCTTTATCCTCACAAACATATATTTTTCAAGAATAGTAAATGTCAACAATAAGTTCAAAAAGAAACATTCATTAATCTAGATAATGATACACTTTTCGAATTACTTAATTTTCTAAAGAGGATTAACATATATTATCCTTTCCGGAAAGACTTTTCATGATTTCAATGTTTTGTTTACATTATTATAGTATGAAACTCATTTTTAACTGGTAATAATATAATAGATGTTATGTTTAATCTTTTTCAACAATATCTATAATACTCGATTTAGTCTGCTCTAAAAATGATTGACATATTGTTATTCAAAAATTTACAAATTAACTTATATCCCCACTATATTAATTTTAGTTTAATTTTCATCATACATTATACTCGTTTATCTTTATTATCTTTGTTTGATCCTAAATCTTTAGTTGAAGTTTTACCTAACTCAAAATAACAACTAATGAAAAATTATGAAATATGTGTTATTCAAATTAGTGGTACTTGGGAGGAAGTTGATTTAACTTTCAACAAGCAAATCAAACATCATTAATGAATTAGACTCTTAAAAAAAACATATAACACTAAAATTAATATCTCTAAAGCTTGTTTAACTATCTCATACACAACAATTTACACACTTTCTCTCCTATTAACAAAATGACATTTTTTATAATTTTTTTTAAAGTCATTTATCACAATTTTAACATTTTCAAAATATTATCCAATAATTTGGATTTGTACAATATATTAATCATAATTCATTTTATCATCATTCTTCCCAGTAATATACAAATATATATGAAAGACATTGTTATCACATACAATTATTAAAGAGAGTGTTTCCCAACTAAAACAATGTTTTGTTTAATAATTTTAAATAAAAGATTTTTGGATACTTGAGGTGTAAAAGTTATCCAATCCAAAAATAACATGATTTTGTGGTTTCTAAGAAAAAATATGCTTTGAACATTTTGGAAAAAATAAATATTTTAAAAGCGTCAAACTTATGATACACCAATAAATTCGAGTGAGAGAAACTTGAACTTTAAAAAAAAACATATTTTAATCCTAAGATTAAGAATGTTGTTAATAAATTAAATCAACTCTTTCGTTTTTATTTATGTTAATGTAAATCTACTCAGTCATATAAATTAAGAATGTAGGTAGTAAAACCTTCCTCATAAACCTAGAGATAATAACAATAAATATATTTAAAAATTATATTAAAAAATAGTTATTTCTATTTTTAGTTAATTACTTAATTTTATGGATCTTTTATTTTTTATTGATATATATTGTTCCAATTTATCTCTCATATTTAAATATGTAATTTAAAAGAAAATTAGAGATTAATTTATTTGAACACATAAATAATTCAATTCAATTTAATTTTTTCCATCCAGACAAACTTTATATATATAGTCAACAATTAAATCATTTAATTAATATGCTTAAATCTGTTATCCATGTGAATTTGGTTGGCATATGATTGGATTTTGAGAATTTTTATTTGTATTTTTTCACTCCTTTGATAATTTGAATTTTGTATTGAGAATCAATAAGCCCATAATTCATTAATTTATTCGACAAAATTATTATAAATGCACTGTTTTTTATTCCTTTTGATTTTTTGTTCTTTTTTTAATTGCATTTTGTAGATCCTTAACGCAGAAACCAAAATTATTTATTCGCTTATAAGCGTAAATAATATATCTAAATAACACGACTAAGTACAATAAATTTTAATATTTTTTTCTTATTTTGCATTTTTTTTAGTGAAGGGTGGGGCCCACCCCAAAAGAAAATGAAAACACTTATCATGTTACAATCCAAGTGATGTTTTCAAATCTAATGATGACGTGTTTGGTAATCATTATTTTTTCTTTTTTGAGAAATAATCTTTTTTCCCTTTTTCTCAAGAATTCTTCCTTTGGTATATCAAATTAAAATCACTGAATTCAAGAAGAACTAAAGCAAGTTAGGTCTATTCAGTATAAAGAAAAAAATGAATAAATAAAAATTTAAAAGGTGAATAAAGAGAAATTAAAAATATTTAGTCGAAGAAAACTAAAATGTTAATAAAAATAGATAACATTAACTGATCTTATTTTATTTTTATTCAACCAAATACTTAATATTATCTTCATTCCATTATTTCTACATTTTAATTTCATTACACTGTTAAATAAAAATAAAGAGTAATAATTTTGGGTGTGAATGATTTCAGTACTAAAAGTGACAAATCATTATGAATTTGTATTATTGGTTTGCTTTTATGTTATTGTAAAGAAAAGTAATTGATATTTGGCAGAAATTGAGGGTGGTTTGGAACAGTGGTTGTGGATAAGATTACCATATATTTGGCTTTTTGTTTGAACAACATCAAATAATGATTTGGACAAAAAGCATATCCATAATTTTTGTTTAGATATTTTTGTTTAGATTGTGATTTGAGAACTTTCAACCAAAAGCTAACACACCATAAAAGAAAATCGGTTTTTTTCTTATAAGGTCAGGTTCCTCTCATAATGATTTTTGTAACTTCCATCTTTTCGTTCTCGCGGCTCCTGTGTTCGGTGTCTCTCTGTCTTGCAAGTCCTTCTTCAAGAACGGCGTGGTGGGGTACCTGCGAAGGCGCTCTGACGCTCAAGTTAGTCTGAGTACAATATGCCGATGAGTTAAGAGTGAAAGATTACCTTTGACGCTGGGTCTCCTCTAGTATTTATAACTTTGGGATGGACCTCAAGTGTTATGGGTCTACTCTTGGATTTCAGACGAGGGTCCAATTGTGCCTTAATCATAGTTTATAACTAAACTGATTTAATTACAGTTAATCATATGTTTATTGTTTGTTCTTAGGTTTATTCGGCCTTGTCGACCATTCGACCTCTCGGTCATCCGGTAGTACAGGTTCTATTCGATGACTTTGATTGTCATATAATATGTTTAGTCAATTGAAAAGGAAATAAAAAATGAAATTAAGTATGATAATTGGCACAACGCATGTTCAGAGGTAGCATAGGAAAAATTTACTTCTTTGATTAGTTCTGTTTTGGCTCTGAAAGAGATTGTGTTGGTTGTGGAAGCTTTTTATTCTTTCATGAGACATAAGGAGAGTTGTAACTCTTGTTTGACTATATAGGTTTTAAAAAAAATATAACCTGTCAAAAGATCAATGTTTTTTAACAGTACAATGTGGAGTAACAACAACAGAATTCACACAACAAACTTGAGGAGCATTTACATTAAGAGTATATAAGCCAACATTAATATAATCATACCATTCCTCTTGTTGGTTTTCATATCTTGGATGGTGCAAGAAGTGGGGCAGAAAATGAGTCTATAATTATAAGAAGATACAAATTTAGATATAGAAATCATATTGTATGTAAATTCATGTTTGTACAATACATCAGTTAGGTAAAGATTCTCATTGCTTTTTCCAGTGTGTGTGGGAGAAAGGAAAATTATTTTTGATCCTATTTGATTGATTTGTGCAGATCCAGAACTTCTTCCATTATTTGACTGTTGTAAAAAAGACATAAAAGCTTGATATTATTGTTGAGATAAACGAACATACTGAGTTCCTGCAGCACTTTACTGAGTTGAATCATTAGCAATTTCATTAACAACATCAATGTTGTTGACAACATTGTTTTGAAATTGATATCCAGGAGGAAATCCATGTTTCTATAGCACACACTAATGGTATGTGCATTACTTCCATATTGTGTACGTTGTGCCAATGGTTGAAAGAACAGTACATGAATATTTGGTGATGCAGACACATATAGAATCTGGTCTAAAGCTATCAAGTTCATCCCATATAAGCCTAGGTGAAAAAATCAGTAATGGTGAGATCTGCTTTGTGAAAAATTCAGTAACTGTGAGATCTCCTTGTTTAAGAGAAGAAACATTCGTTTGTAACTCAGAAGCTAGTTTCTGAAGCTTCTGTTTCAATCCAAGATAAGCCCTGGCTGAGAAATTTTGGTCTTTATTTCTTGCATTACTTTCTCCACCTTCTCCTCTATAAGGGGTTGGTTTGAGGAGGATTTCATCTTCACATATTGAACTTTTTCGGCTAACCCCATTGGAATGATTGCTTTAGTTATCTCCTGGTCTGCATCATTCACAAGCTTTTGAATTGCTTCCTTTGAGAATAAACTAGATTCGGGTGGTCCCTTTGCTTCTAAAATTTTCCTCTTGAGACTTTGGAGCTCTCACTCAATACACTAATCTTGGATGAGTTGACCTCTGATGCTCTCTAGTTCCACAGGTATTCCTTCTTGGAAGCGTCCAATTGACCGAAACTTGAGATATCTGTGGTGTAGCAACTCTTCTGAATCCATTTTTCTCAACTCCTGTGGAAATTTCCAGTGTTGGTTGAGTGGTAGATAGCTAGGGAATTGATAGAGAGATCAAAAGCAACATCCTCTCACATGTACCAAGAAGAAAAAGTTGAAGTGGGGGCAATGGAAGAATGAAGTGAGTCAATAAACATAGGCAACTGTTAAGTACCTCCATGGCCTCAGTGATTGCATGCTTGATTTGTTGAGAAGTCCATGCAGGATCAGCATGCACCACCCAGTGGTTCCTACATGTATATCACAATTATAACAACATTATTTAAAAGGAAAAAGCTAACCACATTCTTTTCAACAGAATTTTTTCCTTGAGAAATTTAGGGTGGTACATTATAGTATACACTAGCCCTTGAAAAGGACTAATATGGCCTACATTTGAGATTTTTAAGAACTTCTGTGTTTACTTAAAAAAATCTTAGAGATAGAGTGAATCAATAATTAAAAAGTGTACTTTAAAGAGCATGCTGGTAACATCCCTGTTCCCCATTATTTGAAAACACCAAAAAGTTATGACTATGAAATGCAAACAGAATTCTCAAAGATAAGAAAGCAAATCACATTAGAAGGGAAGCACAGCAAAGTATCAAAGTTCTTACAGGAATAACACCATCAGCTATGCCAAGTCTAATGTTCTTGTGCTGTTATTCTTAACTGTTCACTGCTGAAATTGAATTCACTCACTGTTTTTCATTCTCAAGATTGATACAAACGTGCAGCCAATGATTATATTTATCAGCAAATCAAAGGTATAAATATTATAAACTCAACTAGTGAGCAAGCTAAACATAAAATGAAACTTTCTGGTACATATCCTGCAAATCTCTTTGGTGTGTGAGTGAAAAGTATATATTAGCATGTGAGTCCTTGACCTTGTTCATAGAACCTATAAATTATAATTTCTTTACAAGAAGCTTGGAACCATGGACACCACTACTGGCCCATTAGGAGGAACAACCAAAACATGTGCAATGATATTAAGTATGGTGTTGAATAGGGTAATGCAAATTCAGACAAGGTAAAATATATGCAAAACTTTCAATATATTTCTTAAATATTTTTTGGTATTGTCCAATCAAGAGTTTTATCTTAATCATATTTGTATACATGTTTAAGAATCTGCATAGAATATATATAAGCCTAACATTCCAATTTAATTAGACTGTATTATGAAAAAAAGGAATTATAATATGGTTCAAAATTAATGAATCAAAGTAATCTTCTCTGAATTTTATTAATTCTTTTCCAGAAATTAAAAAAATCCAATTACTTCAAATATAAAGGTAGATGGAAATATGGATATATAATATATAATCTCGAATTATATAATAATTTCTCATCTATAAAAATATATCTAAGTCTATTTTAATGTCTTTGTGTATTTCTTATACTTTATTTTAATAAGTGTTATTGGTTTGAAATATTTATTTAATCTTTATTAAAAAATCTGAGTGATCATTTTAATGGAGTCTCTATATCATTTTTTTTTTACTTACAATGTTCAGTTTAAACATTGATTAAAAGTACCAAACCTGGTTGACTAATTTTTTATTCCCTCACTCTGTTTATAGAAAATATCAATTGAGCAAAATAGACCCTGTACCTAAAGGAACTTTTTTTTTTAATTTTGTGAAATTCATTTATTATTCTGATATCATTTTCACAAGAATTGCATATTTTTCACCAAAGGGTTGACTTATTACATTGATTTAATAGAAGTTGCACACAACTGGCTTTTGTGAGATTTTCTATTCACACAATATTTATCCATAAAAATTGCAGCAATAATTTGAGTCAATGTTATCAAGTTTTTATTGTACTATATTCTATGTAACTTGTGGAGGAAAACAACTGAGATTTTATGTATTAAAATTTTAAAAATTGAAATTATATATATAGTCGTCATTAACCAATTATTTTGCATACCATGCAGCATGCAACCATTTTATTAAACGTACGAAAGCTGAATTGATTATTATAAATTTTTAGTGTTAATCCATGGGTGGTTGGTGTAATTAAGAGTTAAAAAAAACTAAAATAAAGTCTAAAAGAGAGAAGCAAGTATTTTGCTTAAGTCTTTGTTTAGTTACTTGGAGACAAAAAGCCACATCAATCTTCATCTTTTCATGGTTTTCGACGAAATTTTCATTAATTTTTTAAGATATTTCATCTACATTATCTTTATTTCCTTTTCTTTAATTTAAATCCGAAGACTATTAAAGGAAATTGTCATGTATTTGAAGGCTAATGGACAAACTATAAGACTTAGGGTGTACTTTGACTTTTCGTTTAGCACGATTAAGAATATGGTACCTAACTTATATTATAAAGTTTATAATATGTAATTTTATATTTGGATTTTTAAAAAAACGACAAAACTTTTAATATTCATAACTTAATCATTTCCATATATACATATATATACCAATAAATGTTAACTTGATTAAGAAATAAATAAGTAAATTTTCTTTAAAAAATTGAGGTTGGGATAGTATTAGAAATTAGGAAAAGTGTTGAAAATCATTAAATAAAAATGAATTTTAGAATCAAAATAATTAATTATTATATTAATTAATTTAGATATATTTTATAAGTAAAATATTAATGATATTTAAAGTAATTTCTATTATTAATAAAAGTTTATAAAATAATTTTTAAATTAATATCTAAAATTAATTACTAATATTTTAATTATAAAATAATATCTAACTTAAAATAGTGATAGAATATTTGTTATTTTTAAATTTGATTGCTCTTAATACTAATAGTGTGTTTTTTTTAGTGAAAAAAAATCGTTTTTTATAAAAATAAATATTTTGGTTCTTACCTAATGTTTTAAAAACGCGTATTTCCGAATAATGAAAAAGAGGAAGAAGACTTGAGCTATATATTATAAATTTGCAAATTATAGTTACTGTTTTTAGTTTTTAGTTAAGGTTACAAGTATATATAATGGAGATAATTCTATAACTCTTTCTATATACAAAATTTAGATCTGAAATTTTACCTAAGAAATTAAATACACAATCAGTATTTTTATTTGATAACTATATAGAAAATGTCATCAAAGAAAAGGATGTAATTAGAGATTTAAAAATAGAAAAAAGCATATTTTCTGTGAAAATTCGACTACCAAGAATAAAAAATTGTAAGAATATTTTAAAAGTATTTTATTATTTTTGGGTGAAATTACAAAACCAACGAATATAGTAAGTTAAGAAAAATGGTTAAAATTAAAAAAAAAATGATGTGATTAGATGAGAGATAAAAAAAAATATTATTGTATAAGTAATATATTTTTTGTTTTTAACCTTTGAAGGGAAGATCATTGTGTATGCTGTTTATACGAAATTTCAACTCATTTTTAGTTACTTTATTACCTTTTTTTTATTATGCTAAAACAGGTAATTATTGATTTTAGTAATTATTAATGTCTAAAAAACTTAATCAATTTCTTCGTATAAGTTTTCATTTTAACAATCTTTCATTAAAAAACTTGCACAAAAATAATATTTAAATTCAATTTAAATCAAATCAACACAAAATTGACCCTATGTATTGTTGACTCCACCTACATTTATATCATTATTATTTTCTATATAAAGACAAACTTATGAAAGCAACTTCAAATTTAGGTATATTTTTTTTAATTGAATATTCTTTAAATATAATCCATTGTCCAGCATGCTAATTAAGAAGTTTATCTTTGACCAACTCTTATTATATCACTCTTGCTAACTTCACTTCACTTCTACTAATATATTTATGGTAGGATTATTTTTTACAAGTACGAATATAACACAGAAAATTAAACAAAAACTTTTGATAAACCAAACAAAAACAATTTATGCATATAAAGAGTCAACACTACTACATGAAAAGACATAGTGTTGTGCTATATTAATAAATTGAGAGGTTATTCAGTTTAAGTTATTCAAAAAAATTAATTTATTAGCATCAAAATATTTTTTAAACATAAAATGTGTTTGATTTCTATATATATCACTACTACAAAGAAAATTATTAAATAAAAACTAATTTAAAAAAAATAAAAAAATAAACATTATATATATTAACTACATTAAATATATTTTAAAAATTACAAAAATTATTGGTATTTAAAATAGTTTTTTATTGATAAAAATTTTAAATTAATTTTTAAATTGATATTTAATTAGCAATCAAGTTTTTAACTATCAACTTTAGAATTTATATTAATTGGTTGTTAAAACCTTGATAACTAATTAGATATCAATTTAAAAACTAATTTATAATTTTTTATTAATAATTTTTTTAAATAGAATATTTTTTTTAATTCTAAAATAATATCTAACTTAGTCAATAATAACTAATTATTTTTTATCTTTAAAATTAATTTATTAATGATTTTTTTGGTATACTATCAACAATTTTAGTTTTAGTTCTTGGAAAATGCTTCTCTTTTTTCATCTCTCAAAAAATGGAAACTAATGCTACTTTTTAATAAAAGAATAAAATATGTTTTACTTATTGTAGTTTTTTTTATATATTTTTGATCTTTTTCTATTTTAATGTAGATAAATATTTTTTACTTTAAAGATATAAATTTCTTTCATGTGTCTAAGGATAAATACGACATGGTACTCATTTGATTTTATGTTATTAAAAACTTATAACTACTTGAAGACAATGGTAGATGCAGATTTTTGCATTAAGGAAACAAAATATCTTTTTAATAAAAGAATGAAATAAAATTATAACAATATATAAAAATATTTTTTATACATATTTTATACTACTTTACTCTTAATTATATTTATAAATTATTAAAAAATAAAATATATAAATACTAAAAATAACTATACATATATTTTAATACAGAAATGTATTACAAACCACTCGCTATATTTTATTTAACCACCATTATTAATTTTAATTTTTTAAAATAAAAGAAACGCAATGTGAAGTCACCATAACATCTCCAATAAAATTATTACGTAAAAGCAATCGTCTATCTTAGATATTTTAGGGATAAAATTTGAAGAATCTTTTTTATAAAGACTACAAAATTATTATTAAAAATATGATTTAAAAAATAATCTCAAACAAAAACATGTTGGTTTGAAGCATATAACTATTTATTTAATGTGAATATAAAATAACAAGAAATAGTATATTAACAGTAATAATAATTTGAATAAAGAAATAAGTTGGACACGTGTAAGACAGGGGGAGGGAGAGAGAAACTGAAAGGAAGAAGAAGGTTGTCTTAAACAACAGAACAAACTGAAACAGACGACGGTTCTTACCATTGCGTTCTCTCTCTCTTTCTCTGTCTCAGCAAATATAAAAGACATTAGACAAATTCAATTGCCTCGTCCATGTTTCCAATTTCACTCGTTTTCAACGACTTTCTCCATTTAACGTGCGAACCATCCCAGAAGTCACTTCCTTAGCCTTTTCCCTTGTTTTTTAAAGTCTCTGCCTTCGTCTTTGCTCTGTTATCTCTGTTTTTTCCAACCACCCAAAAGCCTGGTTTTTCTTTCTTTCAGCTCTTACTTAAAACACCCAGGTGCGTTTCTTTCTCTTTTTCATTCTGGGTGTGTGGAACATTCTGTTGATTTCTAGTTGGGTTTTGTGTCTAGTGAGAGTATGTTTCTGGCTTTTGGCTGTTGTTACATAATCTTCATAGCTTGAATCTCTGATAAAGTATCCACTTTTAGTATATGATCGTGCCTCGAATAAGATTGTGTCAGAAGGAATATAAATGTGAGAGTAAAAAAAGTTTGAGCTTTTGGATGTTAAGGGGTGGGATTGTTGTCATTGAGAGACTAGTCAAAGCCTTCTGTGTTTACAGAAAATGAGTAAAACAGATTTTATTTTGCAAAGGTTCAATGGAATTTTTTAGGTCTTCACAAAAGCACCTTCTCTGCTTCACTAATCACCACTTTTTACTTTTTTTTAAATTTTGAAAATTTGTGTTTGTTTTCAGTTAGAAGGCTAAAACTAGAGTAGAACACAAGGGACTAGTTTAGTTCCACGTTTGGAGTTAATGAATCTTCGGAATGTTTTTGAAGCTTCTTGTCTCAATCCCCTGTATCGAGATCAACATACAAGGAGTGTGTCTTTTAGTGTTCTGTAATAAGTATATAACAAAAGGGTTATTTTTTATTCTGAAATTGCTTTTTGGTCGCGGAGAAGACAGTTGAGGGATTGTTTGGTTGATACTTTTAGAATCTTGACTCTTTTTAATGTGCCTTATTAAGTTTACTTGCTTTTCACGATAATTTTCCCTTTCCTTCTTTTTGTTATGTCTTTCCATCTTTGCTTCCTGTTTATGATTGCAAAACGGAATAATAGTAATTCATAACTGTGTTGTTTTTTCCTTCCTAGTTTAGATATGATATGAACTTTTTAGACTGGGGGTAGTTTATGCTTTCACAGGATTTCTAACTATTACTGCTACAGAAAGAAGATAAAATAAAATAAAATAAAAAGTGACCATTTCACAGATATATGTAAGAGTCAAACTAGGATAATTTGAGTACATCTCTCAGTAAGCAATTAGCATGTTTACTTTATGATGATTCCTCTGAGCATTTAACCTCTTTCATTAAGCCAACATGCTAGATCAAAATCCATTATTCCACTGAATTTGAAACTGACACTTGGTAACCTATGCACTGCCTGATACATAACAAAAACTAGGATGTTCATTTGTCCCTCCAGTATTCATACTGTAGGCAGTAAAACTCTGATTTCTTTATATACAATATCTATTGGAATTTGTAATTGATGCCTTATAATATTAATATTGAACCTAACTGGTTTTTCTTTCCTCTGGTATTAATCAGTATATCTTGTATCCGTCAGACTTTTACTGGCAGCTACTCATTGGCAATGGACAACCTCAAGCTAGGAGTAGAAGTTGTGAATGCTCATGACCTTGTTCCCAAAGATGGGCAAGGTTCATCTAGCACTTTTGTGGAACTTCACTTTGATGGCCAGAGATTTCGGACAGAAACTAAATATAAAGATCTGAGTCCTGTGTGGAATGAAAGCTTTTACTTCACAATTACTGATCCAAGCAAGTTACCAAGCCTCACTCTTGATGCCTGTATCTTCCACTACAACAAAAGCAATGCCTCCAAAATACTACTTGGGAAGGTCAGGCTCACTGGAACCTCATTTGTTACGTATTCAGATGCTGCTCTTTTGCACTACCCTCTGGAAAAGAAAAGCATTTTTTCCCGCTCCAAAGGAGAGATTGGTTTGAAGGTTTTTGTTACAGATGATCCTTCTATAAGAGCGTCAAACCCTCTTCCTGCTGTGCAATCCTTTGTCGATATAGTCCAAGATGTAACACAAGATCAAACACCACCTCCAGTATCATTTACAAACTCAATCCCCAAGAACGTGTCTAGAAAGAAAACTGAGTCAAGGCACACTTTTCATAACATAGCAAAATCAAGTAAGGAACAAAAACAGCAGTCAAAGCCTGCAGCAGATGCCAAGCCAAGTGTGACCTTTGGGATTCATGAGATGAAATCCTCACAGGCTCCTCCAAAAGTTGTTCAAGCATTTGCAGGTGCACAAGAGTATGGAGTGAAAGAAATAAGCCCTACTCTTGGAGGGGGCAAAGTTGTTGGTGGAAGGGTCCTTCGCGGGAGCAAGCCAGCCACATCCAGCAGCTATGACCTTGTTGAATCTATGAAATACCTTTTTGTAAGAGTTGTAAAAGCCCGTGACCTTCCTTCAATGGATCTCACAGGTAGCCTTGACCCTTATGTAGAGGTCAAGATTGGAAATTTTAAAGGAACTACCAATCACTTTGAAAAAAACCAAAACCCTGAATGGAACAAGGTGTTTGCCTTTGCCGAGGAGAATCAGCAATCCTCTATTCTAGAAGTTTCAGTCAAAGACAAGGATCGGATATCAGATGATTTTGTGGGAAGCGTGTGGTTTGACATGCATGAAATTCCTAAACGTATTCCACCTGATAGTCCATTGGCTCCCCAGTGGTATAGGATTGAAAAAAAGAATGGAGAAAAGAGAGGGGAGTTGATGCTGGCTGTTTGGAGAGGCACACAAGCTGATGAAGCTTTTCAAGATGCTTGGCATTCTGATGCAGTAGTCACCCCTGATGGAAGCACTATATCAAACTACTCTCAGATTCGATCAAAAGTTTACATGTCCCCAAAATTATGGTATGTACGCGTCAAAGTGGAACAGGCACAGGACTTAGTTTCATCTGACAAGTCTAAACTTCCAGATGTCAGTGTTAAGGTACAAATTGGAATCCAGATTTCCAAGACAAAGATAATTAGGGGCGTGAACCCGCAGTGGAATCATGATGCGTTGTTTGTTGTTGCTGAACCTTTTGAAGAGTCTTTGGTCTTTACAGTTGAAGATCGCGTCGGTGGCAAGGATGAGACTATAGGCAATGTTGTTCTTCCGATAAGCAAAATTGATAAGCGCGTTGATGATAGGCCTATCCGTGGTGATTGGTTTCTTCTTGAAAAATCCATGTCACATGCTATGGAGGAGCAAGGGAAAATGAAGGAGAAAGAGAAGGATAAGGACAAGTTCTTCAGCAGAATCCATGTCGTTGCCTTTCTTGATGGTGGATACCATGTGCTAGACGAGTCAACTTATTACAGTAGTGATCTGAGGCCATCCACAAGGCAGCTTTGGAAGAAGCCAATTGGAGTCTTGGAACTTGGTATTTTGAATGCTGATGTGTTGTTACCACCCAAAAGTAGGGATGGAAGGGGAACATCAGATACATACTGTGTGGCAAAGTATGGCCATAAATGGGTGCGCACTAGAACCGTTGTTAACAATCTAAACCCAAAGTTCCATGAGCAGTACACTTGGGAAGTTTATGATACAGCAACAGTTCTCACCTTGGGGGTATTTGACAATGCTCAGATTCACAATTCTTCAAATAGTAACAACGATTCTAGGATTGGGAAGGTTCGGATAAGGATCTCAACACTAGAAACTGACCGCGTTTACACTCACTCATATCCACTATTATCGCTGCAAAACTCTGGTCTCAAGAAGAACGGTGATGTGTACTTGGCCATACGTTTCTCATGCAACTCAATGGTTAACATGATTGGTTTATATTTCAAACCCCATTTGCCAAAAATGCACTACACAAAGCCCCTTAGCATTGTTGACCAGGAAAGACTGAGAGTCCAGGCTGTGCGCATTGTGGCAGCTAGACTAGGCAGGGCAGAACCCCCTCTTAGAAAGGAAGTGGTTGAGTACATGTCAGACACAAACTCTCACCTGTGGAGCATGCGGCGGAGCAAGGCCAACTTCAACCGTCTGAGGGACGTGTTTTCCTTCCTATTTGCAGTTGGAAGTTGGTTTGGAGAAATAGCCAAATGGAAGAACTCTTTTGTGACAGTGCTGGTGCACATTCTGTACACAATGTTTGTGTGTCTCCCAGAACTCATTCTACCGACAATATTCCTCTACATGTTTGTGATAGGGATGTGGAAGTGGAGGTTCCGTGCAAGATACCCTCCTCACATGGATCCTAAGCTCTCATGTGCTGATATAACAAGTTCTGAGGAGTTTGATGAGGAGATGGACTCTTTTCCAACCACAAAGAGTTCAGATATAGTTCGTTGGAGATATGACAGGTTGAGAAGTTTAGCAGGGAGGGTTCAAAGTGTTGTTGGACAGATAGCAACTCAAGGAGAAAGAGTCCATGCTCTTCTGAATTGGAGGGATCCACGTGCCACTGCCATATTCATGGTGGTGTGCCTTATCACTGCCATAGTGTTGTATGTCACACCACTAAAGTTGTTGTTCATTGTATCTGGACTTTACCTAATGAGGCACCCTAAGCTTAGGGGCAAGACACCAGCACCACCAGTCAATTTCTTCCGCAGGTTGCCTGCTCTCACAGATACCATGCTGTAGATAGATATAGACCTCAATATTTGAATCTGGTGTAAGCCCTTTTGGCAAGTCTTTGTTCCCTGAGTCATAATTGTTGATACAGAAGTACACATGCTGTGGAAAATTCACATGTGTATTTTATTTTACAATATTGTTCCTTGGTTCTGCACTGGCCATGAAGGATTATATCAGATGCTTGTAGTGAAACTGTTGACAGTTAAAAAGAAGAACATTGGAATCTTTTGAGTAAACACTTTATGTGCACTCTAAAATGTTTTCTGCAGTACATAATAAGAAAGTATCACCTATGATAAGAAATTAAACTGAATAAGAAAATGTGGACAATAGATGTTAAATAGACAAATAAACAGACACTTATATAACTTTCTTGAAAGTGACCAAGGAGTATGATGTCTTACCAACTTTTTCAAAGAGACTGCATCTTCATTTTTTTTGTAGATTGAGTTGTTGAACTTTGATTATTTTATTTAATTTAATGTGCAAGTGTGTGTTGGAGTAAGATGTATGCTTATCACAAATGGCTCATTACGTAACAGGTGAAGACAAAAAGTTATATTGAAAATGCCGACATGATGTAATACATAACATGCAGAAAAGTCACAAAAGTTTACACTTATCCTAATCAACATTTCTTAATATAAATATACAAATTTCTTAATCCTTAAGCTTGCAACAAATCATCCAAATTTTCTTGATGATATGTTTTAGATAGTCATGTAACAAATTATAATTGAAAAGAGAAATAATATTTTAATAAAATAAAATAATTTTAAAATTATATTGATTAAATCAAATTATAAATTGATGTTTTTAATGTGTAATTGTTAAAATAATATTTTTTATTGATAGATGTTGATGCGTATTATTAAAATTTCATTTTAAACATTATCTCGTGTTTTATTTAAATTTTTGTAAATATTATGCCAATAGCATGTAAATTTATGTTTTTATTTTAGTTTTAAATATTATAATAGTTGGATTTCTACTTTATTAATTTAAGAAAATCCAGTTACTAAAAATATATTAATTATATTTGTTAAAATAAGTAATGAAAATAAACAAATTTATATTGATGATGAAATACTAATACTAATAACTGAAGAACAATATATTTTTCTTACATAACACTTCTTCTGAATTTAAATATAAAAAATGTATTTTTTTACACTGATTAAAAATAATATCAAGTTCATTATTTATTTTAATTTCATACAAAATACTACATTTCTTAAAAAATACTATTAATCATATTTTCAGAATATCATATTTGAATTAATTTAAAAATACAAAGAAGAATACCTCAAATGTTTTTCTTCTAGAGAAGTAGACTCTTTACTCTTGCAAAACACAATTAAAACTGGTCCTTATATCTTGTTGGATGATTAGATTCCTTTATTGATAATTTGTTATATGGCCAACACGTTTATGAGAAAGTTATGTGAGTACATATTAATAAAGTTAATTTTATTTTTAACATAATAATTTAATATGTATATTAATAAACTATAACTATATTCTAAATTTTAGGCTTAATTAAGTTTTAAGTTAAAGATAACTTTCAGTATTTTTAATTTTTTTTTTGAATTTGAAGTTTTAATATTTTTCAAATTAAGTCACTACCATTTAATTTTGTGTGTAGTGGGATGACTAATTGTTACTTTACATTGCATTATTTATGTGTACTTATATTAAAAATAAAAAATAACTTAAATTTGAAAGTTGACAAAAAATTTTAAATTTATATACTTTTATTTAAATTTTTATATATTATTAATTAGAAAATAATTTAATTAAAATTTATGTCTCTTATAAATTGGAGTATTTTTAATTATTAAAAAAAAATTTATTAAATGTTTAAAGTTTTTATATTTCTCAATTGAATATGTGATTAATTAAGATGATATTACAGTTTATTATGCAGACAAAACTCTACAACGCAGACAATAAGAAAAATTAAAGTTTTTAAATTTAATTATCTTTATAGAAAACGACATGGTACCATTTTATACATTAAATATTAAAAAATTAAACTAATAAAGATATTGATAATTATTAAAGATAATTAGGGTTTTGTAACTTTATTCTTCTTATTCTCAAAGTTCGTAATATTATAGTTGAGATTTAGAGTTTAGGGATCAAATTGATAATTGAGACTAAATTAGGTTTTTTTAAAAAAAAATTTAAATACTTAATAAAATAATATTTTTTGTAATTTAATTAAAAATAATTAAAATTAGATGAAACTTAAATCTTAATTTCAAAGATGATTGGGTTTTTTTTAATATCCAATAGTGAAAAAGTATGCTTCAAGAGTGTGTCGCATTTTTAATTTCACAACGTTTTGTTTTGTTTGGGTTTTGTGAATTAGGTTTTGTACTCGCCTCAGACACACCCCGTTCATGTTACAGTTGCAGTGCAGCTTTCTTCTTGTTTCTTGTTTTTGATTTCACTGGTTCAAGTTTTTTGGGTTACCCAACCAAGGTGGGGCTTAAAGGATTCGGATTTCAATGGAGATTGACAGACCTGACGGCCGGAGTGCTAATCAACTGAGACCCCTGGCCTGCTCTTGTTCTGTCCTGCATCGTGCTCATGGCTCCTCCAGTTGGGCTCAAGGAGAAACCAAAGTACTTGCTGCAGTTTATGGACCCAAAGCTGGAACCAAGAAGAATGAAAATCCAGAAAAAGCATCCATTGAAATTATTTGGAAGCCCAAGAGTGGACAAATTGGTTGGAACAATGCTAAACTCAGCTATTTCTTTTCATTTTAAAATAAAAAATAATAATTATCTTTTTTCCATGGTTTAGGAAAAGTGGAGAAGGAGTATGAGATGATATTGAAGAAGACTTTTGAAAGCATTTGCATTCGAACGATATATCCCAACACCACAACTACAGTTATTGTCCAGGCAAGTTTTGTTCTCAGTATTAGAAATGTGGTTTGTTACATGTTTTGGATTCAAAGAACTTGGAGAAACGCAGTTATGTTTTTTGTTCTAATTTGGATAAGAACTATGCTGTTCTGCAGTTCTTTTGTGTGAATGTTCTCGGTTAAAATTGGAATTTTATTTTCTTGCCTTTGTCATATTTATTGCCGTTGCTGATTTCTTTGTAAATATGACCTATGTTATCTGTAGTTTACTGATAACTTAACTCTTCACTCATTGATTCTACTGCAGGTGCTCCACGATGATGGTGCTGTATCCTACTTAAATGTTCAGTTCTGATATGTTTGATATGGTAATTGTTTCTTTATGATATGTTTGGGTGGAGGGGAGGAGTGGAAATAGGGTTGAGGAATTTGAATGGGTTGTTTTGTATACGATAGAAATAGGTAGGAGAGAATTAAAAGGTGAATCTGTCTCACAAATACTTCTTCACTATTTTTTTACCTTAGTGTATCTCTCTCCTGGTTTCTTCTCTGTTTCTCTTCAACCAAATAAAATTATTTTTTTCTTTATTTCTCACTTTTTTTCTTCAATTATCGTTTTTATTTTTTATTGACTTTATTTCTACACCAAACAGACCCTTAAGGTTATGATGTTGGGTACTTTTACTACAACCTCCCTTTTATATCGGGGCATTCTTCACTTTATAATTTGATTCATTGTGACTTGTATTCCCTTAGGATTTTAGTCTGATGGTGAAAGTACACCGCAACTTGTGTTTCAATTTTTAAATGGGTAATGTTGGTATATTATTTTACTTGATCTTGTTATAGTCTCTTCAAAATTGGAGGAAAAGACTAATCCTCTGTGATGCATTCTGTAATAGTTCTTTATTTCTCTGTGAAAGATTTCTGCTATTTTTCTAATCCAATTTTATGGCAATTTCTGAAAGAACAAATTAGATGGGTGGTGGGTGGTAGTGGACTGGTATTCAGTCATTCTGTTCAGGGAGGAGTTATTACTTGCTTAGGACTACGAAAGAACAAATTAGATTACCATCAATTCCATCAAATACTTTTCAGTTTGATTTTATTGTTTATTACATGAGGGGTGGAGACCTAAAGAGATCAATATTTAAAATTTAAAATATATGCTTCTGGATTTTTTGTGCCTTTTTCTTGACTTAACATATAGCTTCTTCCATGTGCAATAAATGCAGCATGTGCTGCACTTGTTGATGCTGGAATTCCCCTAAAGCATCTTGCTGGTAATCTAGACTAGTTAATTTGTCTCTTGGTTTATTTCTCTGTTTTCATTCTATTAACAATAATGAATTCTCATCCTTGTCTCTTCAGTGGCAATATGCTGTTCTGTAACAGATAGTGGTTGTGTTTTATTGGATCCAACCAAAGATGAAGAAGAGGTTAGTAGAATCGTTTTTGGTTAAAATGTTATTTTATTTTCATCTAATTACTTGGGAATTTAGTCAACTGAGTAAATTTGGTCTACATTTAACTCATTTGTATTCTACATGCCTTGTGGAAAATATCATTAAACCTTTGTTGCCCCATTTTAGTTATTGGTGTCATGACAAGCCTTTCGTCATTGATGTTATAAGGCTATCTCTCTTCTTTCTTTACTTATATTTGTTTGAATAAATTAAAGTATCCTCACGCCAGGGGTGATTAACCTGCTCTTATTGAAAACAGAAACAACCGCAACTTTATTTTTGATGACATTTAGCATTGTTAAACTTTTTATAAGTTAATATTATTTAACCTTCTACCTTTATGTACTTCTGTGATATTAGAAGACATGGTCAAGCACATTGTTCAGTAATACCTAGTTCATTTGCAATGTAAACTCAACATATCTTTATTCTTCCATGTTAAAAATATAGGATAGGAGTCTTTAAATTCATGATTAATGGGAATTTGGTTTTCCTTGTAAAATCGGCAACCATTTTTAACTTGGGCAAAACCAATATTCCAGCTGTGTTAAATTAGATGCTAACTATCCACATTCTGGTCTAATAGCTAACTGTGCGTCCAATAGTCAATTTGTGTTTTATCTTAGAAAAATTCATGCATGCGTTTAGTTAATGACATGCTGCCAGGCTTAATGGAACTCGACACGTGATATTTTTTTTTTTCCATAAATCCATAATAATTGTATAGTGAATATTTTCTTGTCCCTGTAGCATGAACAATTTCTTTTATTGGAGTCGCACGTCTCATGCTTCTTGTACATAACTTTAATTCAATCTTTCTAATTTTATTGCAGAAACTAAAAGCATTTGCCAATTTAGTTTTTCCAAATGCTATTGTTTCAGTCCTACCAGATAGATCGTTGAAGGTGGGTACTGAGCCTATGGCACATGGAATCATGACATCTGTTACGCAAGGTGCTATGTCAGGTATTTTGCAACACTTTCTTTAACTTTTCATATTTAGTTCCTTCAACGGGAATTGTTTGTGCCATAAATATCTATTTTAACAACATTGCCTAGTTATATTCACCAAAGCACAAGAGGAAAAAAAGGCGGTGAAGCATTATATTTTTCTCTTTTTTGAGAGAAGAAAAATGCTATTGCTCGCCTTTAGCTCTTGAAACGTCAAGTTAGTAATGATATTGCCTTGTATGTATGTTTCATGATGAAGTAATGGCCGGTGAACTGGAGGAATTTAAGTAGGGTACTACAGGCATTAATTTGAATTATGATGCAAAAGTAGTATTACATTTGTAGTAACATTAGAAGAGCCACACTGGCATAAACAATTGTAGGAAAGGAAACCAAAAAGGAAGAAAGAAATGGTTGGCTACTTGAAATCCTAACCCTTGTGGATGCTTTCTACCAGAATAGATTGTACCCTTGAATCTTGCTCTACTGTTATTTTTCTTCTATTGATGCTATTTTGGCCTGTTTCCTCCCTTGTAAGGTTGTACTTTCTGAAGACCATTACCTGTCTCCCTCCTTTTTTGACTCCCTCCTTTTATTCTTACACTACTTAACTTGAAATGCCTCTTACTGAGTTTAATTACTGAATTTCTTTTCCCCTTAATAATCATGTCTCCACAAATCACTAACCTTCCTAACTTAGTTTTGATTGATGGAGAAAAGGGAGATGGAACCTGTGAAATTTCTTCCCCAAATTTGAAGAAACTTTCTTCTTTTATGGGATATATGCAGAAAATAATCAATAACAACTACAAGATCTAATTGGCCTGGGTCATGAATCCATTAAAGAACTTCTGGTGGACCTGGGTGTTCATCCCTGGCTCAAATAAGGTTTTAGTTCTCCAATTAGGGGGTACTATTATTTTTTGTCCTCCAATTAAAAGAATTTATTTTTTAATCCTTTGATTTTTCAAGATGATTTTCTTAGTCCCTGGACTTAGATAATGTTTGTTACGTGGTTGATATGGCTGATGGTGTTCAAGTCCACACATGCCATGCCTTTGACTAAAATGACTAATGAAAAAAAATGGAAGGCATGAACAAATTTCTTTTAGATGAAAAAAAGGAGGGGGCAGATAGTCCGCTAAAGTGGTCTTCACCTGCCATTCTGAAGCTTTGGAAAATCTGTCTTGTCTAGATATGGCAAAGCAGTAGCAGTAGCAGCTGCAGAAGCTGCAACAGGAATCCAAATGGAAAGGAAGGTAACAAGCATCCATTAGAAAACACACTCTAGTTAAAAACCATAAAACATAGCCTTTCCCTCTTCTCCATGAGTAATAACCAGTGGATGAAGCCATTGACGCAGAAGCACAGAGGCCTTGGATGTGCCCACTACACCACCAGAAAAGAGATGCCATTCATAAACCTTGTGGTCCTCTCCTATTGTAATGGATGCTATAAGAAAAACCATGAATAAGGTCTGGAGCCAGCGGCAGAGCCTGCAATGGATGCATTTAGCGTTTTATTATTTAAGACATCTACCACAATAATTCGAAATTCCACTTCCTAAAACGAAATACCACATGCCATCTGTGGACTTGAACACCATCAGTCACATCAGCTACCTCACTAACGTTGTCTAAGCCTAGAGACTAGAATCATCATTTTGAAAAATTGGAGGGTTAAAAACGTTTTTTTTAATTGGAGGATAAAAAAATAGTACTCCCTCCCTAATTGAAGGACTAAAAACATTGAAGTGTATATATATATATATATATATATAATGCATGTATGCGGTAGGCCTGATGGCCTATAATAAGCAAATAATGATAATAACAATAAAACATGATAAAATCAAAATAGGGTGTTTATTTACAATGAACTAATTAGTTTTCTGTTTAATTTTCTTGTAGTGGATGATTATCTTCACTGCCTAGAAAGAGGTCGTGCTGCCAGTACAAGGTTGTCTGAATTTTTGAGGAAAAACGTAGGACTGAAATCTACAAGTGGAGGCATCTAAAGTGGGGTGATTTCCAATCTTTTTGAATGTAGTTTATTAGTGTCTAATTTAAGGGGGGAGGATGGGATATCTCTGCAGGTAGTGTTACATATATGTCCCATTCATGAAATTGTCATTGAAATGATTGATAGATTTTGTTCGCGGTTGATTATAAAATTGTGAAAGCCAATCTGGCCTTTCCTGGTCTTTTGGTTAGTTGTATATTAGCTGTCCTTAATGTGTTTCTGAGTGAACTTTTAAGTTCAAGCAAAAGATTGCAATGAGGTGCTCAGAAAAATGATTCAAATAGTTTGTAGAAGTTGTATAATTCATGATTATTATTTCTTCGCTTAATGGCTCCTGTTACACTAGCTTTTGTACAAGCTATGGAAGATTAGGGAACTTCTATTTTACCTATGCTATTACATCAGGCTGGATTTATGTTTTGATTTGTAATGTTTGCTGTCCATGCGTATTGCTGAAGTCACTTTTTTGGCTTTTAATTACTCTATCATATTTAGTAATAAGGAAAGACTGTAGAATGAACATTTGGTTTTCCTCTTTGGATTAGATAGCCATTGACAAGGTTTTTAGGTGTTTCCTCAGTCATTTGAATATAGAATTAGGTTTTGACCGGAGTTCTGTATTGTCATATTTGTAAAAAAACTCATAGGAACGAACCCCTGTAATCCCAGAGCATAAGCTCCGAGAGAAACTATTTCTTTATTTCTCTGCCTAATAACAAACAACCCCAATCCACCACTACACACCTCTCACATTCCTCTATATGTAACCCCATTTCTCCTTGGTTTTCCCTCTAGTGGACCCTGAACATTTTGTCTTGCAGGTACCCCATACTGGGTTGCCCTGATTCATAAACAATGTTTGCATAAAACCCTACATTTCTTGTGTAATTCAAATTGAGATGACTGTTAATAGTTTATGACATGGCACCTTGTCTTGGTCTTAAAAAGGGTGTCTCTTCCCTTTGTGTTTCTTTAACCAGGCAGGAAAAGAGACCTAGAGTGTGTATGCACATTAAGGAGAATAGATGAAATGGGGGACAGAGAGAGATGGTGAAAAGCTAGGGGTATGTTAAGGAAGATCTAAAACTCAATAATTTTTGTTTGCTAATATGATTTACTACCAAATATTATAACTGCATTTGATATAAGTAGCTGGCTTCAGTCAGTGAGAAAAAGTTTTGGTAGTTGTAATTTTGATTGGTTAAGTCACTTACGAGGGGAATTAATAATAAAAATTAAAAGTTAAGATTATAATTTGAATTATTGATTTAATTTAATATTATAAATATATATATATATATCTAATAATTTGAATATTTTAATGATTATTTTTATATTTTTAAATAAATATTAAAATCTAGAATAACACATATTATGATATTTGTTTTTTCCGGGTTTATAATATTTATTTAAATTGTTAATTTTGTGATGTCCACTAATTTATTAATTTAAAATAGAACTTAAAATTTCTATTTTTTTTTATTATTGAATTTTCTTATATTTAAATTACGATGCTTCATTATATTAAAATTAATATTTTTCTATTCATATAAAAAAAACTCGAACAAACTCATTTTTATAGGAATCATATCAAATTAATTCGAATATATATACACTTAAAATTAACATATTTTAAATAAAATTTAAATTTAATGTTTATATTTATTTCTTACTTTATTTTAACGATAATAAATTAAAGTTTAATAATAAAAATGTCATTAAATAAAAAATTCAAAATAAAAATAATTTTTCTATTTTTATTATCAATAAAATTCATGAAAATGGAATAGGATAACAAATTAATTTTAGAAAAACAAGTTACTATTATTACAAAAACTTTGACATGTCCTTTAGTTGTTTCCTCAGCCTATTGAATGCAGTGAGCAACATAATCAAACATTTGGACACTGTTCATTGTCATTTTGTGAAGGAACAAAGCAGAACATAGTTATTTCCAACATTTTTCTAAAGCATCACTTCCTATAACAATCAACTACAGGATTCTGTTAATTGTCATATAGTTTAAACATAACTCTCTTTAAATAAACTTCTCCTTGTTGCATCAATGCACTAAAAAGAACACAAAGTAGAACCAAACAATCTGCATAGAAAATGAAGATTAATTTCCTCTCAAAAGCAACCTTTGTTCTTTTGGTCTTTCTCTTCCTATCAAACTGTTTGAACATTGGAGCTGAAGAATGTCACCCCAGTGGCAGAGTTAAAGGTGGAAAGATCCCTTCAGGGCAGTGCAATGAAGAGGGTGATTTATGTTGTGTGCCTGGGAAAATATATCCCACATACACATGTTCACCACCAGTCTCTAGTCACACCAAAGCATATCTCACTCTTAACAGCTTTGAGAAGGGTGGAGATGGTGACAGCCCTTCAAAGTGTGACAACCAATATCATTCTGATTACACACCTGTGGTGGCACTTTCCAGTGGATGGTTCAACCACAGGAGCATGTGCCTCCACAACATCACCATCAGTGGTAATGGCAGAAGTGTGGTGGCCATGGTGGTTGATGAATGTGACTCATCAAAGGGATGTGATAAACATGGTGGCTATCAACCTCCTTGTGCCAACAACATTGTTGATGCCTCAATGGCTGTGTGGAAAGCCTTAGGCATTCCCATGACCCAATGGGGAGGGATGGATATTACATGGTCTCATGCTTAAATCTTGATTGCACAATTTTCTATTTCATTTTTTGTGTGTAATATTTCTTCTTCTATAACTTAGTTTATTTACAAGTTTGCATACTTGTATGTGTATATGATCTTGTTATCTTTTTCTGTAAAATGTAAACCTTTCATTTGTTGATAGTATATTCAAATTTTAGCTTACTTTTGAATTATGGTTCAGATTTTATGTTCTTTCTTATTCATCTTTTAGCTTAACAAATCATGGCCAGTGAAAACTAATATATTGTATATTCTAATTTTGTACTTAGATTTTGTATAATTCATAATTTTTCAACCAAAACTTAAATAGAAAAACTAGAAAACTCTTAGTGGGAACTAAAAATAGACATCACAAATATACAAAAACTACAAATACCATGGTTCCCTTTATTTATGAATAAATAAAGTATTGGGTGATTGAGAGTGAATTTATAGAATTTTTAATGTAGCTGAGTCGATAAATTTAGAGTAATGGATAGAAGGATTCTGAGAGAATTGGTTAACATTGGAATTCATTCCCTAAAGAGATTAGAAAAAACTAAAAAATACTATTTGAAAATGTTGCATAAATTTTAACATAAAGACAAATTATGTTAGTAGCAAGTGATGTATAATATATGAGATCCAATTTTTAAAGAATACTTCCTTAACATAACTTACATAAACTCATACACAAATAAAAAAATAAAAACATAGTTCGCAGATACGGTGGGACTATTTTATTTGTTTTCTTATAGAGACTGCATTGTTTTACGTTTATCAATCTTGCTTCTTTGAAGGCTTTTCTCTTTTTCTATAAAGTCATTTATTCATTATTACTAAGACTAACTTCTTGGCGTTATTCAAAATCAAGAAATCATTTTTTTCCTACAACAACTATGTTTCACATGTCATTATCCAAATAACAAACAACAAACTTTTAGTTTCTAAACATTATTACTTTCAAAGTCAGCACTATAATAATTATTTCAATTTCTGTGGTTCATTGAAATTCTACATCCATTAAAAATAATAACATTTAATAGTATAAATAGAGATTAAAATTAAGAATATTTAATAGTATATATAAGTGAGTATAAATTTTATTCAATAAATTGATTTTATAATATTTAAGTTAAATTTAAAGTTCACTTCTTAATATACTTAATATAGTATCAGGGTCATTTATAATCTATTCTATCGAGAGTTTGATATAAGGGTCATTTATAATCTATTCTATGGAGAGTTTAGTATCAGAGTCATTTATAATCTATAAACATATAGTCTTACGCATATTGAGAAGAGATAAAAATATTTAATAGTATATAAATCTAAGTCACTTTACGATTTCTTTTCACCACTATCTTTTAGTGCAATTTTCCAATCCAGAAGAGCATCTATACCCTCCGAATTAACTTATATACACCGAAATTTCATAATATTTGAGAATAATTAAATTGTTTGTTGTAACTAGGACAAATATATGTTCAAAATGTAACTCTAACTTGCATGATTGGATTGAAATTTGAGTTACTGGATTTTTTAAGAACGTTACGCTTGTAATTTTGACAATACAAGACAGCTTACAAATCATTGCTTGACCCAAGAAAGAAACCTATATGTCGAAGCAAACTCATGTACCTCATCAAGAGGCCTCTATATATATACAAATGAAAATCTTCATATTCAAGCATCAAACATTCAAAAGAAAAACAAAGAGTAGAAACAGAGAAGTTGATAGATAAAATGAAGAGGTTTTTCTCAAACGCATCCTTCATTTTATTAGCTACTCTCATCTTAACAAGTTGTTTTGAGTCTGAGGCTCAAAAGTGTCGACCAAGTGGGAGAATTAGAGGAAAGAAAGCCCCTCCAGGACAGTGCAACCAAGAGAATGATTCTGACTGTTGCAAAGAAGGCAAACTCTACACAACATATGAATGTTCACCACCTTTGTCCACCCACACCAACGCTTACCTCACTCTTAACAGTTTTCAGAAGGGTGGAGATGGTGGTGGCCCTTCAGAATGTGA
>Ga0123342_1001683_pt1 | contig 37250 bp, 16 predicted proteins | sample Turbeawhitnodule_FD_89960 | JGI IMG/M metagenome (GOLD analysis project Ga0123342, IMG submission 89960) | Root nodule microbial communities of legume samples collected from Mexico - Turtle bean Mexico white nodule | ecosystem: Host-associated > Plants > Roots > Nodule | place: Mexico: Nepantla...
AAAAATAAAAAAAAAAAAAAAAAAAAACAGTTTTAGATATATAAATTCAAATTTAAGATGTATTTTCTATAAATGACCATATGTAGTCTTATTTAAACGCACATAAATGCCTTCTGAACGTTAAGATCTGAAAAATTATTTTTCTCATTCAGAATGCGAAAATCCGAAAAAAAATGAGAAAGAGAATTTTGGATTTAAAAAAAAAAAAGATGCAGATCAAAATTGATTGGTGGTGCTGGGAAAATTAGCCATATATTAAATACAAAACCATGTCATAATAATTAAAACTTAAATTTGATAAAAAAAATCAAATATTTTTCTTCTGATAATTCTCTTTTATGATGTTCGAAAATTAAAAGTAACTAACATTACCACCTTATTTTTTATAGGTTACGAGATTTTTTTTATTTCATTTTTGTGTTTGGCTGAGTGAGACCACTTAGGTAAAACAAATGAACTGGAAATAAAAAAAAGTTGAAAAAAAATAAATATGTAAAAAGTAAAATTAAATATTTAATTATTTGGTATTTTAAAATAGAAGAAAATAAAAGTTGAATATATAATTCATTTCATAATAAGTAAAGAGATAAAAATAATAATATAGAAATAACTGAAAATAGTATGTCATATCTTTTATTAATTATTTATTTGTATTAAAAAAATTATTATTCACTACAATACAATTATTGAATAAAACTAAATATAGAAAAAAAATAATTAGTTGTTATAGAAAACTAAATTAAAGATATTTTAAAGACTAAAATAATTTTTAGTTTCAAAATTAGTATATATTATTATTAAATAATTTAAATTAGTATATAATTAACAATAAAGATTTTAACTATTAATTATTTAAATTTTAATAAATAATTATTTAGATTTTAATATTCTGTTAAGGATTATTATTACCGTAATTTTTGTCATAATTATATATTATTTTATAATTTGTTTCCTTGCTACTATCATGATTATTTGTACAATGTGATCACTATTTTACAATCATGTTTATTAATAATAATGTAGCAACCGTAGTTATTCCAACGGGATCAATAGATTCAACGTCAGTCCAGTTTTTCGAATCGGATTTTATTCTAATCGGGATACAACCAATCATGAATTGGTAAAACCAACATGTTAAAAGGTTGACCTGGTTAACTAGAGAACATATGTGTTTTGCATTAGTAGATTTTTTAAGAGATTTGTTTATATGTCTATAATTTTGTTTTTCATTAACGTGACTCATACATTGTATTATTATATTAAAATTTTAAACAATAGTATATTTTTTATTAAATGGACTCAATCCAATTGAACTTTCAATTGGTGTAGTCACATGTTTAATTATAATAACATTGATAATAACAATGATAAAAGTTATGATTGTGATAATAGTAATACTTACGATAATAATTATGGTAACTATAACGATAATTTAATTCAGTGGTTAATATTGAATAAAACATGATATGGAATAAAATAATAATATTTAAAACATGATATAATAAAAGTTAATATTTAATTCAGTGGTTAAAATAAAAGAGAAAAAAATTAATAAAACATGATATGGACAGTTAATTTCATGATACATTTGTATTCAAAATTATATATACACATAATAGTTACCTTTTCATAAAAATAAAATAATATATATATATATATATATATATATTTTGTGTGTTTTAGTATATCATGAATCAAAATGAAACCTGTTTCATGCCAAGTTCATAAACTCTGTCGATGCCAAGTTCATAAACTCTGTCGATTTGCACAATTCAGGATGAGTTAGGCTTCTGGATGAGTCAGGCTTCTGTTTCGGTTAACGACGTTTGGGATTCAATTTGGGTTGACATTGTGAGCGAAATTTGGAATGTTAGGAACTCGGTCATCTTTAATAGTGGAGTGGCAGATGTGTTTGAGGTGTTCACTTCAGTGCAAGTTAAGGTATGGTCTTTGATTCATGCGAAATCTCGTTTTTCTTATTTCCCGTATTCTAGTTGGATTTTAAATCCTTTGGACTGTATGAAGTTGATTATGTAATGTTGGGTAGAGTTGGTCTGATAGCCCATTTGACAAACTGGTAGATAGGCGTTTTAATAGGAGTTATTGTGAGGTATTTATGTATAAGGATTAAACCACCCCGAAATAGTCCCTATTTATTTATTTATTTTATTACTGATAAAAATATACTCCGTCTATTAAAATGTGAAGTTCATAAACTCCGTGTATGTAATTGGTGAGGTGGAGTCTAAATTTCCAATCTTCAAAAATCAATGACCTTCACAATTTTATGTAATTTTGTCAAAACAAAAAACTGTACCACATCTCAGCTCCATAATATCGCGCTTTTAAGATCACATTCTTTGGTACAAATGAAATACTAAGGGGGGGGCGAATAACGGTTCAAAACACAGCAAAGAACATTATAATCATTTGAATAACATTTACCTACAGTCCCATCCATACATAGGCAAAACCTTATTCAAAGGTAAATGCTACTGGTATTCTGATAGCATTCCAAGTGCACGTCACGGGTGCTGATTTCCTGTGTTTCAAGCACAATTTCCATTTACTCGCCTGGGAATTACTTGACACATCAGAATTTTACAAGAACATCTCAAACAGGATTAGTTTGGCGATATATGTCTGAAACACCAGCCTCATGGAAATGCAGGGTGCCTCAGACAAATCCCTGCAATAGTAATTTATATTTCAACATAATTTTGTTCGTTGCTTGCACCAAAACGTTGAGATCTTGAATTAAGAAGATTTAGTATACAGAATAAGCTTGCATATGAAATCTGCGAGTTCATAGTTTCTATTCAAGATCTCCATGTTTTGGTACAGTTGGTCTGTGGCTAGAAAATAGTTGGAAACATGAAACAAATTATTCAGTAACAAAATAAGCATTTACACTGAACTAGAACAAATGGGGAGAGGGGTCATAGAAAAGTTAAAGGTAGTTTTTACTTGTCCATGGAAGCCCCAATTAAGAATGAGATTCAGTTCAATTGAAACCAAATCTTGTTCAGGCTATGAAAATTACCTGTTCCTTCAGATGCATGGCCCCTTTGTAGAGATTTTTTTTGGGACACTCGTACACACAAGTACCAAAAATAATGATAATAGGTCATGTCCATTGATTAAAAAATTAATTTGGAACCTTGCAGAAATGATGGATTGAATAAAAGAAAACGGATATATATATGTTCCTCAATAGAGCTTTACCAACTAGCATTCAAATTACGAGCAACTCTAGTTTCAAAAATTACGAAGCTTTCGTTGTCCTAAAGCAATGGAAATTCAAAGTGTAAATCTTCCTTCTTTTCACAAAACTGATCACAATCAAAGCTCACATCAAACATACAAGTTTCAGAACACTAGAGAATCATATAATAATTTGTATCATATAAATACGGATAAAAAACCATATCAGCACCAAAAGCTTTGCAAACTTCACTGGTAGATGACATTTTGCATGGGCTCACCACTAAATAGAAACAAATAAATCTATCCTTCATCTTGTCAGCTTTAGCTATAATTCAAAATTTAATTATTACTATTTGGGCCAGCAAAACGATTCAAGATTCTTAAAGTGAAGCACCATTACTAGGTAGTCATGTCTCCTGTTGAAGTCAATAACTACCTACTTCCATTAACATATGATGAACCACATTGACACATCATGCTCAGTGATACTGGTATGTAAGGCATTGACAATATTTACATGATGCATTCTCTCACCTAGTCTCTGCGTGTGGTTACGCTGAATTATTTATCAGAAGTAGCAGCATCATTGAGTCTGTCAAATTTCATCCTTCAGACAATATTGATTGGAAAAGAAGTCCTGCAAAAGTAAAAATCATGAACCTCTATAATTGAGCAATCCAATTGCACAGTAAAATTTACCAGCTACCACAGGAACATGAAATATACATCAGTTTAAAAAGACCATATTGTTCACTTCATGCCAGGAATGCCAGTATAAATTAACCTAGAAAAATGACAAATCTGTGATACCTACAACATACAGTGTTTCTTGAGCATCAGAGATGTATTAAAAAAATGAAAATGAAGCCATATAATTTATAAATGTCAACAAAAATCAAAGATAATCTGAAGCATGAAATATCTTTATTCCAACTACTGGTAACTATGTCCAATTATTCCAACAATGCCATTCTAGTCTTTCAACTACTGTCAATTGTATGAAACTACAATTTTTTACGGTGGCAGGGTATTGTAGTGTTTCTCCTTTGTTTTTTCAACAACTTTGAGTTCAAAAGTAAATGAGAAAGTTTCAAATGATGATGAGGCACAAATCTTGATTGATTTTTGGGTACGACATCTTATTCATTTAAGTTAAAAATAGATGCCCAGGCACCAATAACTACCTTTGATAACCAAAACAGCCATAATGTTTGCTTCAGTATCAGAATAACTTACACTTTCGATAACCTGGTGAATAACAAGAGAGTGCAACTAACCATCATGAAAGGCAAATCATGTGATCACGAGGAAGTTGAAATACTTGACATGAAAACGATTGATAAATATGAAACTCTTTCAGATTACATAACTGTCTCATTCTAAGAAATTTTACCTACGGATGCTTCCTAACATTATGTGTGGGTGCAAAGTACCATTTCGATTATATACACCAAATACAACCAGGAAAAAAAATTGAGAAGCAAATACTAAAATACTGTTCTCAAAGATATCCAAATAAAAGAAACAGAAAATACATTTGCAATTTATAATATTGACAAACAATTTTCAAGTTTTAAAACAAACTCTGTTGCCACTTATTATATGGCGCAAGGATCATTATCATCAAGTAACATATTGGAGAAACTCAATTACTTCACACATTAATGTTACATGAAAACATTAATACACAATATTGATGTGTGCCAAATTTGACATCTATGTACAGCACAGGGGCCAAGCCTGGGAAGTCTGTTTAATACCGCACAATCATTTGTAGTCACCTCAGGAAAGAAGCAATACTAAATGGCCTCAAAATAGGAGCTACGCAATCTGTCGATTGTATAGCACATCTGCAGTCTCCACGAATGCACTTCAATATTGTTGACCAAACACTTGAGAAAAGATGCATACAATCTTCTTTAAAGCTTCATATCTGGAAATACAACAAAGTACAAATGGCCAAGGATAAGTATTACACAAAAAATCTCAGTATGGAAAGAAAAAAGATAGAAAATTACCATATTTGACATTCATTTAGCAGAAGACATGTGCTGCAGAGATGACATCCAGTTACTTGAAGGTCCATGGTTGGAAGCTTCAGCAGACAAAGATTGCTTCAAGGAGTTTCTTTTCGAAGTACTAGCAGCAGAGTATGAAGCAGACGGTATATTTGCTTCTCCATAAATCTACAAAAAATAATAGAATAATAATTGGTACACGCTGATTGGTTCAATTTTAGACATAAGAGTGTGCAATCACATAATTGTCACCACAGCCAAAAAAGTGTAAATTTATAAGAAGGCTTACATTTTTGTCAAGTGGATTCTCATTACTCAAATTTTTACCCCCTGATGATTTAAGTTGATTTTTAACACCAGAACCAGTCGCATCGCCTGCTCTAATACGCTCCTTAACATGCCCTGAATATATATTAAAACATGCCAATCAGATAATAAAATAAAAAAACATTTATTAAAGTAGAAATCTAATTTGTCCATAATCCTATCCTTAATAAATTAAAGATAACATTGACATGCCTAAAAGGATTCAACCAACCTTGATGGTTGTCAATATCCATTGGGATTGCTCGACTGCTACTTGCTCCTGGAACCGGCTGTGATATGGCATAATTTAAATTAGTTAGGTGCACAGGAAGATTCTATGTGCAAAACAATCAGTGACCCTATTCCTCTGCCTCAAATACATGAAGAACATGGCCCAAAAATCAAATGCTTACAGATAGTGGAGGTAGCACGGCATTTTTTTGTGATTGCTGGTACTTTAAAATGGTCCAATCAAAAACGTAATCAAAATCATAACCTGAAAAACAAAGAAAAGTAAAATCATAATATTTAGTTAGTATTATGACGGAGTGTTATTATAAATAAGAATTAGTGCTTTACGTTTTGTATCACAAAGTAAGAGATAAAATCAATATCAATCTCAGCATATTTTTAGTTTTTTTATCTATTTCCTTTCCTTTTCTCTACATCTAAAACCCCATAATTTCAACAGTTTCCTTGTATTTTTATTTAGCGAAAACAATTATAAAGCATATCAACGAAATCTTAGACTCTTCACGGTATCAAAATAGGCACTTTAATACTCACCATCTCGAGCAAATAGGTCCCGAAATAGGCGCTTTAAGAATCCATAATCAGGTCGCTGATCAAATGTCAAAGAGTGGCAGTAATGGAAGTACGAAGCAAACTCTACGGGATGAGTTTTGCAAAGTACCTTGGGAAAATAGCAAACAGATAAGCATACCATTATATTTGGGGAGGGGGGAGGTGTTCTTCACAAGACAGATAGTCCAAACTTACCTCAATAGGAGTTGAAACTTTCTTCTGACATATTTTATCATACTTTTGTTTCTTCGTAGCAGCCTTTAGACCTTGCCAAGGAAGGCTAGATAGAAATATAGCCATTAAATGGTGAGGATTTTCATTATATCATCCCAATTATTAAAGATTATAGAAAAAAAAAATACTTATAGAAGAAAATGAGAGCAGAATACTGTACCTTCCTCTGAGGAAATACAAAAGTACATATCCTAGAGATTCCAAATCATCCCGCCGACTTTGCTCTGCAAAATAAAAAATATAGCAAATGAAAAACAAAAGAAATCTATTTAGGCAGAAATGTCTAACTTTTTCTAACTTCAAACTTACCAATTCCAAGGTGAGTATTGCAACTTGCATATCGGGCTGTACCTGTTAGGTTTTTGTTCTCCCTGCGTGTTTGTATTGTTAGTATTATTCCAGAGTATTCCCGTGGATCAGAAGAAATAAGATACAGAGAAAAATAACAAAATTTCCATACAAAAATATAAAAATATATCAATGTAAACCTACTAATAGATTGGTAGGAATATCAAAATAATTCAAAACCAGACAAGAGAAAATTACATGATATAAATGTTGAATCAAAATTAAAAAAAAACGAATGAGCAAGTAACAGGGAATCCTATAGAAGCACCTGTAAGGGATGTGGCGATTGGTAGTCGAATCCCGGTATCGTTTTGCAAGCCCAAAATCAATTATGTAAACCTGAAAAAGACAGTACAATTACATACATATGTAGAACCTAAATAAACACCAATAACAAATAATTTAAGGGCAAGTTCGACGTGCTAAACAAGAAAAGGGCAATGATATGAATAGTTACCTGGTTGGCCTTCCGACCAAGTCCCATGAGAAAGTTATCGGGTTTAATATCCCTATGCAAAAATCCTTTAGAATGCACATATTCTATCCTAGTGATCTGTCCAGAAGAAGAAGAAAAAGTAGTTAGAGTCAAATATATAAGAAGATGCAACTGCAAGACTAACAAGAAAATGAATGAAGTTTGACAGGAAGGGTGAGGGAGGGAGGAAGGGAGTTCAGTTCAGCTCAACAGAAAATTCTTCAAGTCCATTTGAGGCAACATAATGTTTAGATACCTCTGATTTAAATATCCACTTTGGTGATTATACCGCCAAAAGATTCCCGACTAACTTACCATTTGATCAGCCAACATTAACACTGTCTTCAACGAAAACTTCCTTCCACAATACACAAAAAGATCTTCAAGACTCGGCCCAAGCAAGTCAAGAACAAGCACATTATCCTCCCCGTCAATGCCAGACCATTTTCTGTTAGGAATTCCACCTGCATGCAAAAGCGTGACAACATCCAAAATCTTAATCAAAATTCACCAACCTCCTGATACGCTCCAACTCCAAATAACACCGATAAAAAAAAGTTCAAATGGCAAAATGCATACTTCCTCCTTGAAGAATACTGTAGAGCTTTGCCTCGTAGAGAAGTTGCGGATGCTTCGTTTTACTATTCTCCTGAAACACGCGAGAGAGCAACTAAGTATCGAAACACAGGGTAAAGTTAAATTTCAGCGGATTAAAAACCTAACTGGTGGCAGCCGTCAGTCAAAACAGCTCGTGCCAATTCATGCACGGTAATCAGACACAAAAATTCGCACATGCAACTTCAATCAGACAATAGCGCTTGCGAAATAACAAAGAAACAGCAAAGAACCAGAAACACAAACAGAGAAGGCCCAAACAAATAGCAATCTGCAGAATCTTACGATCTTGACGGCGACGATCTCGAAGGTGTCAATATGCGTCGCTGCAGCAAAAAGCGAAATCGAAACGAGCGATGAGAACAAAGAAAGTTAAAGTGAACGGTAATTGTGAAATGAATAGCAGAAGAGAGAAAGAGAGAGGACTGACCGAGGTAGATTTCACCAAACGAACCACTTCCGATCTTGCGGCCGAGCTTGTACTTGAGGCCAACGATGCGTTCCATGTTGGGAAGGTTCAAGAAGCAAAACAGAGTATGATTTGGGAATCGGAGTGGTTGCTGATTGTCCCTTCGGAATAGAGAAAACGAAGCCACACAGTAGATAGAAAGAAAGAGGGAAGGGTATTGTAGACAAAATAAATAAGAGAGGAGGCGAGGGTATTTATGTCTTTTCATTGATCTATTAGCATGTTCACGAGGATTGCCTATGTGTTGGTGTGCCTTTCTTTTATCTCCTGTTCACTACTCAGTGTTGTGTCATACGTGGACAATACTATCATTCCCTGGGGTAACTTCTACATTACCCCTTCAATTTGTTTTTTTTTTATTATTATTATTATTTGGATAATCTATACTCGGATAATATATATAATTGTAAATTTTTTACTTAAATTATTTTAGTTTGGTGTAATTTATATGCAGCTTTTATTATAGGACTGAATTAATAAAATAAAACTCACAATTTTTTATTCAATGCTAGATTATCTAAAATGACTTTATATTTGTATATTATAATTTTTAAGTGTGAGAATCAACTACACATTTAAGACCGTCGTAACAAGATCTAAGTATAAGTACGGTCATTCATTATCGTAATAGTTTGACTTAATAACGTGTCGAATTTTTATATATAACACAATTTTAAATGATATAAAGCGAGTCTATTTTTTTTATATATAATATGTTTGAAAAAAAATGGTAGAAAATGGAATGAAAGCTTTTTGTGGAAAATTGCGCTAACATTTTATCTTAAACTAAAGACTTTAATTATAAAACATAATTTATATATATAATAAAAATACTTAAACAACTGACTTTACAAATAATAAATATGTAATATTATTCTTAAAAATAATTGTCTAATATCCAAAATTTGTAAGAAAAACCTTTGAACCTAATAATTATAATGAAGTAACTAGATAAATAAGAGCAACAAATTCAAATATATATGTTATAAAATAACAGACTAAATTTCAATCAAATTCAAATCTTAGATAAAAAAAAAAAATCAATCTCCAATTTATCAATGTGTTTATTATTATAAAATATTATAAATAAATATTCAAATAAATTATTAAAAGTCAACCAATTATAATAAGAAAGTATTTAGTAAACATACTTGAAAATAACACTTAATTTATTATTAAAATCTTATAGATAAACATAATTACTCACATTTAATGAGTTTTTTTTTTACTTATTTAACATATTAATGTAGATAAATCTTTATTAGTTTCTTATCATCACTTCACTCCTTAATATATGTAATTTAAGTCTATTCATTTTGAATGACTCATACCCATAATGATTTAAATCCTCAATACTAACATTACTGATTTAATGATTACTAGAAAACTTAAGTAAGTTCACTTAAGATCAATACCTAATTCATGATCAAAAGTATTTTTGAATAAACATTATTATTTACATACAATCAAGATAATTCCTTACACATATTTAATATATTTTTATACTCTATACTTAATTTACATAATTTAGATTAGTAGTAAAACATGAATATTCCATACTCATAATGATTTCAATACTTAATATTAGTATTTTAGATTTGTTAGTGCATAGATAATTAAGACATCATGCATACCTTTCATATTTAAATTTAAAATCACAAATACGTATAATATATTTTAAACTTGTAAACAACAACACCAAAATATTTTATAAAAGTTATATTATACGTAACTAATACAAATTAAAAACACTTGAAATCATTACACATAGCGTATGCACATGAGAATATCGTTTAAGTAAAACATTATCTCCTAAGCAATATTAATTTGTGGAAAATAAATTTGACATTTCTTTATAATTGTTTAAGTCAACAAGTTATATTCGTGATACTTGTGATTTGAGCAAAAAGATTCAAAATTGATAGACTTGCACTCTATCTTTATCTCATTTGAGCAAATGGATACTTGAAATATATACGAACAATAATCATAAAAATTTTAAAAAACAACAATCCAAATGATTTTACACTAATCAAATGGTTATAAATGTAAATATGTCATAATTTTAAAATATAAACACAATATTCAATACAAGTTTATATTTATCATTTATATAAATCAATGAAATGAGTAATCAATTACTATATATTGATCTAAATTCAATCTATGTGCATTATTTAATTTACATATTTAAAATTATCATCGATATCATGATCAATTCACGTGTATAAATTTCAAAACTCAACACATTATTCTAATTCTCAAAACTTAGTAAAGAACCAAAGTTTATAGTTAAAAAACAAATTCAATCTCACACCATACAAAAATCCAGGTAATATCACAACTACAACTTTATACAATATAAAAGTTGTAATATAATTTACAGTCATCACATACAACCTAAATTAAAGTTAAAAAAAAATAGTTTTCTTTACCTTAAAGTTGCTTCTATCATAATATAATTAAGTTTTAAAAAGGATAAAGAGTAAACAAATTTGATGGTTCTTCTAAATTAGAAGTTAAATATAATAAACAATTCAAATTATCCATATTCTCTTTCACTCGTTTTATCACATTTTTTTATATAAACTTTCATCTTACGCATTTATTAAAATAACTGTTTATTTGTATTGATACGAAAAAAAAAATATGTAGAATATCTAAAATTAGGACTCAAAATACGGATATATATTATATAAAAAATTGAAACATACTTATAAATATAAATTTTCATTATTAATTTATATAATATATATTTTTTAGTATTATACATTTCAAAAATTAGATATATCTCTTGTCTATAAGAAAGATTTTTGAAGTTTCGAATTTAATATCTTAAGAAAACATTATTTAATTAATAGAATTTCTTTATTTCCGGGTATAAAAAATGATTGTTATGATCCAGTTGAATGTACTATTTTATTTATTTTCAAAAGTGAGTCATGATTGCCTATTGGTGATAATACAGGTCAGAAAGGCTAACACATGTCATTTCAGTATCATATGCAACGTATATAGTGATTGTACTTGTAGTTCGTTTCCACTAAATAATAAACTAATATTTTAATTTTATAATATTGATATTCATTTTATATAATTAAAAAATAACTTATTAATAATAGTATTTTAAACTTTAAATATATCAGTTATCATAATTTTTTATTAAATATTTTTAAATGTATTTTCTTTATAACATTTACAATAAAAGATAAACGTATTAAATTAACATTAAAGGATTTAATATATGTAAAAACTTATATAAATTTTTTTATAAATGCTCTCATTAAAAAAATTATTATAATTTATTGAAAAAAAATATCTAATATTGTATTTAAGGTTGTTATATATAATTACTTTTATTTTTGTTTGCTTTGTTTTTTATATTTACGTATTTTAGTTTTAAGAAGTTGAAAACAATACAAATTGTCAAACTTTATTTACGTAAAATGCTTTTACATTTTTTAGAAGTGTGTTTTTGTTTCTATGAAGAAAATTAAGACAAAATACTAGTGAAGTTGTGATTTAACTTACATTAAGTTCAAGACAAGTTATGTTTAATTATTAAATATGATATTTAATATTCAAAAGAAAATATCAATCTTTAATATTTTTAAAATAGGCTTAATAAACAAAAATACTGAAATAATTACAAGTTCTATAATACTTTTATATTACCCAGTGATAACAACATTTTTTATTATAACATTTAAAAAAGGATTTTGATTTTGATTTATAATATAATTTACATATTTAAAAATCTTTATTTATTATAATTTTAATTCCGTAAATAAACATTTATTATATATTATAGACAAGCTAAAATAATAAAAAAAATCACAAATCACAAATTAAAAATTAAAAATTGAAAATTTTATATTATAAGTAACATCCATGGGGACCATAATATATTTATTGTTTAACTAACTAATTGTTTAATTAATATAAGATTTGATTAGGCCTATCTATCAATTTCAAAGGAATTGCTTTTTGATACAGACGCAAGCGTTATATTTACCTTTTTAAAGTTAATAATCTTTATATATATATATATATATTACAATTTCACGTGATTACAAATGATTATATAGGATACTTTTATTTATTTTTATTATAATTATCTTAAAATTATACTTGCTGTAGCTATTATTTAAATAAAGAAATAATGTTTTCATAAAACTTAAACTACTTTTTATAAGAAAGAAATTGTTTCAGACAATATTTTAAAGAATGTACGTATGCGCTTCCAAAAGACAAAATCTTCAAAGCACAGGATTTGATTTTTAATGAGACAAAACATATGACATGCAGTAAGCACGCGACTTGACAGCAACCTGTTTCAAATATTTTTAATAATTCTTTTTTTCGAGTTATAGTTGGGAAAATAAAATTGACATTTTTTTTACAGGAAAAATAACTTGACTTAGTAATGATTTTATTTAACATTTTACATATTAATTAACCTTCTAAATATTAATCCCCATATAAATTAAAAGTTAAAACACACAAAAAATTGAAATTTCAAAACGAGGATGTTGTTTAATTTTTATTGAAAGAATTAAGTTACTTAGGTTGAAATTTTTAATAGGACCATATAGTTCTGTTATTATCCATTCACTAACATACACTATTTTTTTTATTTTAAATATACAATAATTAAGGGTTGGTGAAGGAAGAAGAAAATAAAATATTTTCATTTAATTATTTGCGAAGAGTTTTAAATTTTAAAAGTGTTGTATCTTATTTAGACAATTTCTGATCAATATATTTTGTTCGTTCTTTCAGATTTAAAATAATGTTTATTTTCCCATAAGGTTCAATTTATAATGCCTTAATTTAGCAGTTATTGAAATAAAGAAAATGTTTTGCAAAAAAATATTTTGGGTTAAAGGGCCCAGCGTAATTTGGGCCAGCCTAGCCCATGAGGAACGCGTGTAAAAAACTTAGAGCCGTGAGAGAGAGAGAGAGTGAGGGAGCGGAGATGGAGAAGATGATCGCAGTGGGTATGGTATGGGGCGCCACCAACGCTATCATGCGCCGGGGTGCGCTTCTCTGGGACGAGGCTCTGAAATCCTCCGCAAAGCCACATCCCCACTCACCTATGAGCCAGAAAGTGCGCATCTCCCTCGGGAACTGGTTCAAGCTTCTCTCCATCTGGCAATATTCCATTCCCTTCCTCATCAACCTCTCCGCCTCCGCCACTTTCTTCGCCATCCTCTCCGACGCCTTCTCTCCCTCGCTGTCCCTGTCACCAATGCCACCACCTTCGCCGCCACCGCCATCTTCGGCATCCTTCTCGGCGAACGCACACACCTCCTCCGCGCCTTCTTTGGTACCGCTCTCATCGTCCTCGGTCTCTGCTTCTGCATCAACTCCTAGTCCGAGCTCTTCCGCAATCTTTGTAAAATCATTTTTCAAACTTTTTAATCTTTGTTATTCCGTTCTTTTGTTACGGCTTACGCGCCTCCAATCGCACTACACGCTTAGGGTTTACTTTGCAAATTCCTGTGTCGCATAATTTATAATTTATTTCTCCATGGATAAAAGCTTATTCAGTACATGGTGAACAAGAATGGAATCACCGAACCGTGACAAATAACAAACAAATATGAGATGAAAGAAAAAAGGAGACGAAAACACTTCAGCTGCCGTTTTTAAACTGCGACGTTTAGTTGCAGTTTTGAATCGCCGACTGACCGTGTGAATGGTGGAAAATTGGCTGCAGGGAATACGAACCAGATGTTTAGAATTGTGGTTTAAAGCATTCTGGAGGCATCTGTCCGTTGAATCTTTTGGTATCTGTGCAGTAGTCATAGATCATGTAATTGTTTCTGATCCAATTCAGCTGCCCCAACTGGGTTTGAGTCAGCTTCTTGTATCTAGCTGAAGTCCACCAATTTGCAGGGGCATTAGAGGCACATTGATAGATGCTCTTTGCTCCAGCCCACTTGCAAGCCCTTGCTCTGAAATGGTGGAATCTGACTGTGAATGGTGCGTGATTCCAGTCCGTCTTTACTAGGCCGCCTCTGGTTGCCCAGTTGTCTGCATTCCATAGGCTGGTGTAAACCCTCATTCCTTGTTTGTTTGGGTAAGTGATGCCCTCTTTTTCATGGTTTCGGAAGACACGAATTGGCACATCATCAACATACCACCTGAGGTACCGGTCACAGAATTCTAGTTAATGGATCATGAGCAATTTTAGAAAAATGAATAACTTCGTGCTTTGGTAAAATTGATCAACTTACACAATTTCTGTGGGATTCCAGTGAATGGTGTAATTGTGAAAATCAGCCGTTGGGTCGAACCAGAGGTAAAATTGTTGCTCTCTGCTTCCTTTTCCTTGTGTGTACAAGTTAGTATGGACAGTGTATGGTTGTCCTGTACTGTTGCCCAAGAACTCAAAGTCTATCTCATCATGCTCGCTCCCTGCAGAGGATAGCTGTGGATTTGCGCAAGAGACATTAATTAGCATTTCTTTTAGTAATGGAAGACTTATTGATTTGGTTGTTCAAAAGTAAATATTTTGGTGTTATTGAGATCTCTTGGATCCATTGAACTTACATAGTATGCTGTAACTGTTCCGGCAGAATTACCATGTACCAGCTTGATTTGCATTTCAATGCTTCCAAATAAGAACGATCTCTTCGATCGAGCTGCTGACCCTGAAATCCGAAGGCAACAACAACAACGCATTGTTCCACTTAGCTAGTAGAATAAATGCATTTTTATTATTTATTTTACTTTAGTTTGCACAATATTCGGTATTGTTTAGTTTGATCAGAGATAAAATTATATATCTATATGAACATGTTATTGTTATGCTCGTATATTTAGACTTAAATGTTATTGGATTAAACCATCTTATCATTCTTTTCCACCACTATTCAATTGCAAATGCAATCAGCTTTGTAATTTTTCTAATTGTTCATATCTTATGGATGTAAAAAATTTCTCACCATATGATCCGACTCAATTGAAATCTAAATTGATGCATGTTAATCATAAATGTTTCACCTGAGGTTTTATCCAACACAAGATGAAGGTCTTCACCCAGAATTGATGCATGCTGGACTCCCCAAGTGAGGTGCATGCTCTTGGAAAAGTTGGCATCCACTTGGATAATGCTGGGAAGGAATGCAAAGAATAACAAAGCTATCAACATTTTTTCAAATTTGGACATACTAACTCCGGCGAGCAACCTCTGTGTCTATGAAATAACGATTGCTCGGTGCGGTCATTATATAAGTTTCAAATCTAAAGATGAACTCTGTTCATTTAATTGCTATTAACATATATGGACCTCTTCATAGGATTTGTCATTTTGATATTATTACTTTTAGAACTGGGAGCCTGCTGAATTTATGTCAGGATTCATAAATAAGTTGGCTCCCAATGGCGTACAAGTGTTTGAACTTTAAATAAGTTTGCTGCAATCTTTCTTTTGTATTTTAAATATTTCCCAGCTACTACAAGCTTGTCTAAGATTTTAATTCTCAGTGGAAAAAAGTTACACTAAGATGATGTCATAAATCAAGATTCTGAATAATTAGATGTAACAATGGTATTTTGAGGTTCACAAGGCAGGATTCATGGGAAGTTGGTGAGGTACTGCTGCTAACTAAGACTGTATGCCTGAGCAAGCTGGAACTTGGGGGAATGGAATGTAAATTAGCAAGTAGAAATGTAGAATGTGAGTAGCAGGATTGGACCATGCAGCAGAATATTAGAATTGTGGTTTCAGTGTTATAAAAAGATCATGAAGATCTCAACGCACTTGTCCATAGGTGGTCATATCTCCACAAATTGATCAGAAATAATTATTTATGGAGAATGATATCTTCACAACTAAGTAAATTTATATAATCATTTGACATTAACTTTTTTACCTTTCTTCTTCTTCTTTTCTTCATAATTATAAAAGCTTGTTTTTCACATAATAACTGAAAGCTTATGGAAGGTACCGTTATCTCCTTAAACCTTTTTCACATAATAATTGTAATTCTGTTTTCTTTAACAGTACTACCAAATTAATGATGTAGATAGTATTGTACATTGATTTACTTTCAACATTTGAAATAGAGAAAAATATATGCATGTTGGAAAATGATATTGCCAGAGATGTATTCACGTATAATTTAAAATTTGTTGATATGTGAAAATAAAAATTATTGCATTAAAATTCAAATAACGTAGATAATTAGACTTTAGACTATTACTTGTGTCTCTATCGATCAGGAAACATAATTCCTTCCGTTAATGTATTTACGGACTATAAATAACCAAATTCAAATGGATACATTGACACTCTTAACAATTCATTAAATTAATATTTTTAATTATATTTATTTTATTTTTTAATGTAAAATATCATTATATTATTTTTAGGAAAGTGTTTTAGTATTGAGAGTGTCACATAACTTTTTTACAATTCAAATATACTTAATAAGCAGTGTTACCTATCCAATAATATATAATATATGAACTTGGGCACTTTCCTTGAGTATACCATACCAATGAATCATTTGAATATTATGATTGTTAAAAGGAATACAACCAAAACAAGAAAAAGCACTCAAACATGAATTGGATTATGAGGAAAATTTCTCGTTAATAGTAATCCAAAATAATTTTGCTCTATTGTATGTGCACCCAGATTCCCTTGCTAGGCAAGCCACGATGAACAACAAATAACAAGTAGTAGCCAGGAGGAGCAACCGCATTAGATAGAGGAGCCTCCAATCTGACCCTATAAAACCCTTCAGTTTCTGTTATGAACTCGTCAATCCTAAGAAACAAGAGCCTTTGTCCCATAGAGAATCCATGGGTGGTGAAAGGTGGCGAATACATGGACACCTGAATATCACTTTGGCTCAATCCAACTCCACCTTCCACTGTGAAACTAGTCTCAAAGAAACCACCATATGTCAGCTCTTTCTCAGAAGCATCCTCGTTAATTTGTGGCCTATACATGTCAAAACTGGGGTCCAAGTAAGGAGGAGAGAAAGCCTCAACTCTAGTCTCAGTTGGGAACTTGTCCACATCCTTGTAGGTATTGTGCGTGTTGCTTCCAGAAACCCAAATCTTGCCACTGGGAAGCACTGTGGAAGTAGAGTGGTACATTCTTGCAATGATGCTTGGCATAAGGCTTGTAAACCTCAACCCTTTAGGCTCATCTGGTTTGTACAACACGGGTGTGTAGTTAGGCATGTCAGCATCCCACCATGCAGATGTACCCTTCATTGCACCATTGATCAGCAACAGTTGCCCATTGGGGAGCACCAACAGGTCTCCCATCGTTCTCCCTGAAGGCATCAACTCATTCTCCCACTCAGGAAAATCCTCTGTGATCACTAACCTGCAGTGATCAACAACTTTTATGTCACTTTTCAATCACACATTATTACATCTAGTAATCTTAATTGTCTAGTTTGTTAAGTAAGGTTAGGGTTAAACAATCTATCTAAGATTAATTGTGGAGAGACAATTAGATGTGAGGTTTAACGTGTAATACCTGTTACAGTCTTGAAGAGCTGGAAGGAAGAGTTTGGTTGTTTCAGCAACGTGGAAGGCGTCGGGAACGTTGCCGCCGCAAACCATGACCTCCGCCTTGTAGGTGGGGTCGTTGAGGTCAATGGGGAGGAGAGCGGACATGCCAGAGGTGGGGTAGTTGCGGCTGCCTCCATATAAGACGGGGAAGGTGCGAACGATTTTGTGGGAGATGGGGTTGAGAAGAAGGGAGCGGTTGTTGGAGAAGATGAAGAGGTTACCGTCGGTGGAAAGATGGACGAAAGGGTAGAGATTGTTCTCGTCAAGGTCTGAGGTTTCGTACAAGAAGGGGAAGAAGTAAGGTTTCTCACTCATTCGGCCTTCTCTTGGAACGAACTCATAGCTAAATGCTTGGCGCCCTCCTACCAGAATGAAGTCTCCGTTTGGAAGGATTTGTTGAGTTGAATACCTATTCACAAGTTTGCATAAATTTCAAATCAATTATATATTTGTCTTTTGTGAAAATGGTGATATACATGAACAAGGGTTTGTACCATCTATCTACTCCTAGAATGTTGTCGTATTCCCTCCATTCACAACCATCACAGTTAGGACCCATGTATCTAATGCTTTTCCCTCCACTGTTAAAACCACCAGTGCTCACGAAGGTACCATCAGGTGCAACCCCTCCACTCGAGCACCATGGATCTCCCTTTGCTACCTGCCACCAACTTAATTCTTTTATCATTCTTCTTTTAACCCAAAAAAGACAATAAAAAAGGAAAAGTTTATATCATATGCAAAGTCTAATTATGATAACATAACAACAAATGACACACACCTGTAGTGGCCTAACTAGGTTTGTCTCGATGTCATATTCGACTGCATGAGCAAAACAATCGAATTTGTCCTCATTGGAGCCTGCATCTCTGAATGGAACACATGGAACCCCTTCAGGTAATTTAATTCTAGAGGTGCGATAAACTTTGGCATCAAAGACGATGATCTTGTTTGTGGGTAACAAGTTGATGTGCATGGCTGAAACACCTGCATTTTCTGAAATCAACTCCCAGTTTCCAATGGAATTTACCACGAATGGACCCTTAGGTTCTTGAGCAGGTTGAGGGAAGGGAAAAGGTGGATAAAAGGGAACAGGTGGTGGCTCAGAAAAGTAGGGATTTTGAGGAAATGATGATTCCTGCTCCTGCACTTCGGGACTGAGAGGGTCACTGAATTGTTTTGGAAAATGGTGAGCATCATCATGGGTTTTGTGTTTGTGCTTTTTCTTGTGTTTGGCTTCAGCCACCACAAGGAACAAGATAGTGCAAACAAAAAGAACCTTGAGGTGGTTTGTCATAATTGGTATATGTGAGGAAGTTTAACAAAGGAAGCACCAGAAACCGGCGTGTTAAAGCCCCTGTGGGCCTCTGGTTTCTGGTTTCAGGTTTCTGATGATTCCTTTGTTAATTCTTCCTAATTCTCCCTTTCATGCATGACCTTTTATATGGTTGGGTCAAAGGCATTTCCCAAAATAGAAAGTGTTTTAAAGGAGCCAGCTGAAATATAGTCACACTTTCTTTTTTAATGAACATAATAATGTACTAAATTTATAACCATCAACTCCTTTAGACCTCGTTTGTATCTTTGGATATACCAGATGATATAGGTTAAAATTTATATTTCTACTTGTTTAGGTTTTAAAATAAGATGATAACTATTTTCATTAGACATCTATATGCAATAAAATTAAAAGAAATATATATTTCATCAAATAGGTGAGATAAAAACTAAAAGAAAATTATTAAATAAAAACTAATTTTTAGAGATAAAAAAATAATTAGATGCTAAATTAGATAATATTGTAGAGACTAAGTAAATTATTAGTATTTACATTAGTTTTTATTATTAATAAATAATTTTTAAATTGGTATCTAAAACCTTGGTACCTATTAATTAGTTAGATTCTAAAGTTGGTAGCTAATTAAATATCAATTCAAAAACTATTTATAAAAACTAATTTAAATATTAATAATTTAGTTAATATACTTACTAATTATTTTTTGTCTCTAAATCTAGTTTGTATTTAACTAATTATTTTTTTTTCTCTAAATCTAGTTTATATTTAATGATTTTTTAGTAGGAAGAGATATGAGACATAAAGATAATGAACCACTAAATAATAGGTATACAATTCTTGATTGAAGCTTCCTATAAATATTTTTGTTAAGAGAAAAATAATAAAAACTTAAATATATTTTTATCCATGAAATATAATTATTTTATCTTTAAAAAAATGGTTTGACTTCTGGCTTTTGTAATTTTTTATTTTTATCACGCAATTTATTATATAAAATATTATTTTTTAGCCTATGTAATATTTTATTAATTTTAAATTAGCCCCTTCAATTTTTTTTTTTAAGTTTAGAAGCAAATTATTTACATGTTATAAAGATAAAATAAAATCAAATTTACATTGACTAAAAGAAATAGCAACTACCAAAAGCAAACTTCTTACAAGGATAAAAACAAACTTTTTTAGAGACAAAAACAAAATGCGAAGTGTATTTCAATAGTATAATTAGCATATGAAGTAGAAACGTAATTATTAATAAGAAATCAAGAGGAAAAAAATATGGGTAAATAATTCAAACCGTCCATGAAATATCAACGTATTGGGTGATGGGTCTTTAATTCAAACTTTCACGCAAATGGGTATATGAAAAATCATTTTTTTCTTTACCTTCAAGTCTTTTTCTTAATTATACTCTTAAAAATACTTTACATCTAATTTAAAGTGTTGTGTAACATATATATATATATAAATTACAAATTCTATATTATTTTTCTATCTCATATAAATACATTTTTTTTTATTATTTGGAGAGAAGTAAGGAATTTTATTTATTTACTGTTCCTACTTAGATTGAGAAGGTATCTTTCTTTTGTTGTGTGCAGTTGTTGTTTATGTTTAGGTCTTGATTTTTGGTCGGGAATGTCGAATGAGTACTTACAAAAGGTCCTTCGACGGTTAAGTCAGTGTTGGGACTCGTTAGTTCAATGTAATTAATGCTCACTAAAAGTGCATCTCGATATGATGTTGGTCTTACGTTCATGACCCTATATTAGTATGATTTTTTTAGTTATATTTTGACACCATGATTTTGCCTCAAATCCTCTTTTTAATCTTGTGTTAATGAGGTTTACCCATGATCAAGGAGGTCTCGGTCCTAGTAATACACTTTCCTCCCAAGCTCGAAATTCGTCAGCATAAAGAGTTTTAGAAGTGATTGGCATGGCCAGGAATGAGTCGGACATGTATTGTTCTGATATACCGAGGGGTGCTTGTGGTGACATGTATCACTTGGAATGGGTTTGAGAGTGTTCCATGCTTTTAGTGGGAGTTTTGAGTTTAAATTTCGCTTGGTAGTCAAGCTTTGATATGACAATTGGGCGCTAGAATGATCTAATGGTTGTGATGATTTCTGACGTTTGGACTTTCTTAAGTCACCCTTTCCTATTGCCTATAAATATAAGCATCTTTCAAAGTAGAGGGGACCACTCTTCATCCTATTTTTCTTATACTTCTAAATAGTGAATAGATGTCATCATTTCTCGTATATTCCAGGTTAGTGATGTCTTCCACTAACTCTTCGTCTTCAAGTGGGCACTTCTCGACGAGTTTCGAAGAGTCTTCAATGGCAAAAGGGAGTGGGGCTTCTGCAACAATGTCCTGCTGGTCTATGCTTTCGAGAGGTTACTTGAATTGGTTGTGGAGCAGGTCGAGACTGAGCTTCCTCTACGGTCCAGATATGATTGGGTAAATAGAAAAGTAACCGAGTATTTTTCACAGTACCGTTAGATGTCCATGGTAGAGTCTTTTGTAGCAAGCGTTCACGACATGGTTTATGCTTTGCATGGTAGTTTATGCAAGCGGATAACATCTCGATTGATATTTTGCGTGTTAGTTCACGTAAGTCAACATCATATTGATTGATGTTTTTGGGTGTTGGTTCATATAAGTCGACAATATCTGAGTTTATGCTTTTGCGTGTTGGTTCACGCAGATCGACAATATCTCAGTTGATATTTTATGTGTTGGTAGTTAAAACTTTTGTAGCTAATTAAATATTAATTTAAAAATTAGTTTATAAGTTTTTATTAATAATAAAAACTATTTTATATACCAATAATTTTTTGCTGATTAAAAAATTTAAAAATATACCAATAATTTTTTAGTTTATAAAATAATATCTAATTTAGCCAAAATGATAATTAATTAATTTTTATTATTAAAATTAATTTTTATTTAATAACTTTTTATAAATAATTAAATTTCTTTTACTTGGTTAATACTAAATACAGCTGTTTTCCATCATTTACCTGTGGAGGTTGATTCATTGACACCCTAGATAAACATATAAAGTAGGGAAAATTTGCAAAAGTGGGAAAACTTTATGCTGCCATTGATGCTAATCTTCATCTTCATAAACAGCCAGGCATGAACACTGTTTCATAATCCAGCTCTTCTTGTGGTATTGACATGACCATTGTCCCCCACAGCAGCTAGATCTTGTAACCATTGACACATCTACATTATTATGTCTTAAGTTTTCGCCTAATAATTATATCCATCTTTTCCATACCTAAACTTGCACTTATTAAAGTCCTCATCACTCTGCAAAACCACGTTAACAAAAATACCTAACACTTCCTTCCTATTAAAGAAAGTAACCGACCAAATTTTCCATATTTGTCACCACAAACCTTCAACGTTGAATCACATTTCAGTTTCAAAGTGCCATGTGAACATTTCTCTCCCATCAATCTTTGCTACTTTAATCTGATTGAAAACGTGTCTGCTCAATACTGCAAGTATTATGATCGGATCAGCTAATTCAGGATTAATCATTTTTTTTTTTGCCTACAATCTATCAGTATAGTGTGAATTGTAATACATAAAATAATGGTCAGAATGTTTTAGCTATGTTAAAATAGGTTATTTGGTAAAATAGTGAATAAGAAAATAAATACAATTTTCTTTCCTTTTATTTGAAAGAAAAAAATATGTATATAAAATGGCACTTTTCTCTTGTCCCTTTGACAGACACTCCAAAATAATTGAAGGGACTGATGTATGTTGCATTATTTTCCACCTTCCTTGGATCTTTCCTTTCGTTATCCACTGTACTACAAAATATTTGTTTCATTATTTTCATATTTTCTAGCATGATACAAAGCCATCAATTTGTCTTAAATGAGACGGGAAGAGGTGGTTCTTTAACAAAAGTGAGTTGACTTAAAATGTATAAAAAATGAAATTGGAAAATGAATAAAAAGTTAAGAAAAATGTTAAAGACACAGGTAAAAAATAGTAGACTGTAATAAACTTCTAAGAACCAGCTTTCAAAGAAAAAAGAACTGGTATAGGTTGATGGGTTGATACAACTCACTGATCATTTCCTTTTAGGTTAAGTGGATTAACACATATATTGGCTTGTTCATCTTTCGTGCTTTTCAATTCTAATTTGTCAACAAAAGCATTACAATTGATCATATAAGAAGACATCATTGCATTTATCAATGGCAGTTCAAAGAGATAATCTGAGCTCCAAATCTAGTTCTTGAGAATCAGTAAATTCGGAGTTCTGACTGCTTGAACCCACAGAACCATTTCTGAGCTTCCTTGTATTTATGTCTTGCGGGTCCTAATAATAGAGGAAAACATAGTAAGATCGTTTAGAATTTACTGATTTTGGATACAAATTTCTGCATGGAATATCATAGCGGAGGCACTATTAAAAATCTCCTTACATTTAGGTTTATAAAGGGTCGAGTAACTTTGGATGGAGCAGAATACTGGCTCTCAAAGATGGCGTTGGTAGTTTCCCATCTTTGTTTCAGAAAAAAAACACATATCAGCAAGAATTCATCATAAAACAAGAGAATATCATCTTTTATAAAGACATTCTTTTTTCTACAAGGGCAAGAATCGATCTTTCTTTTATCAACAAAAATAAATATCTCAATCCTTATATAAGAAAATATAACTGGATATCCTTAAATTAAAGAGACAAGCTTCTAAAACAAACATAACAACATAATCTATAAAAAAATTACTCTACCATAATTTCTATTATTGATCACATGTCTACAATGCACACAACACCAAACTCCTACAAATCTTACACTTAAAGTTTTCTAATGGATTTCATGCAAACCACTGGTTCAAGACACCAATCCAAAAAAAAAAAAAAACATGCAAACCAGCTGTTGAATGCAAGAATCGATCGATGCATAGCTGGACAAGAATTAAGTACCTTGCTGTATTAGTTTTCTGAGAATCTCCATATCTGATGTTTGTTTTGTGATATTCGGATATGCCCATCTGCAAAAGCAAACCATTTTTGTCAAAATTGTAGGATTTCTTCCAATCCAACTCACCCACTTTCATGTGTTATAGTGTATATATGTATATATATTATCACATACTTGCACATTTTATGAAAAAAGAATAGACTTGAAAGAAAATACAAAAAACTACATATGTACTATACATATATTGCAACTTGAAACAAATAGATGTGAGATTATTAGGCAACTGTAATCTTGGCTCTCCTCCACATGTTATAGAATGCTTTTGGTCCATTCAGGTACCAATAACTCAAATATTCGTCCCTCATCGCCTAGGGTTAGTCCTTGAAAAGTTGTACTATATACCCTTGATATATAAAGTAGTACTTTAATTCAAACTCAAATAAATAAAGAGGAAAGTCAGTTTAGAATTAAAATATTTATAATGCCAAGTTTGTATATCACATCGCGTGCTGTGCATTTATATATACTGCGCAGTTGCATAGATTGACTTTTGAGTAAATGTTATTTATTAGTGAGAGAGGTGAAAAATATGTGCGGAACATGTCACCCACATCACAAAAGAATATGAGAGTTAAAATAGGTAAAATTATAACATTTAAAGTAAAAGTTGAAAAGCAATTGGTATATTTAAGAAAAGCCAAAATTGCACCTACCATGATGTCGGGTTGGAATCCATAGGAAGCTGCATATGATGATGTAGGAGACGATGAGTAAGAAAAAGAAGATGAGGGCACCGATGAATATGCTATTTGCACTCTTGGATCTTCCTGCGTGAGGGACAAATGAAACAAATTCAGAAAAAAAATAATATCTTTAGTGAATTAAGAAGAAGAAGAAGAAGATAATAGAGGTTTACGTTGGTGAAAGTAGAAGGGTAAGGGCCGTGGAGAGAAGGGTGATAGCCACAGGCCATTTGACTGTGTAATCTGATTTTCTCCAATTGAGCAACACCAAGTCCTCTCTGTGGTTGCTTAGGTCTGTCTGAGTTGTTCTTCTTCCCTTTTCTTGAAGAAGAGACACTTGATCTTTCATTTCCAAAGTTTGGTTCTCCCAAATAACTGCTATCCATGCTTGGTCTTTCTTCTGATGTATATGATGTTGGAAAGAGATCTTGAAAATGGAATGGAGAATGGTGAAGTGGGTTTGGTATGAGTTCAAGAAAAGTTTTGTAGGTTGTGATGATGGGAAAGGAGAGATCTGAAATGGGTCTTTTAAACTACTTGCAGCAGAGGAAGGATGTGTATTGCATCGCTGGATGAGATTGTCTACAGATTTCAATGTTATATACTTCTAAATCTTTTCTCTTCCTTCTATCTATTTTCTATCTTGTTAAACTTGTATACTTCTCTTAAATAAATAACGTGTTTCTATTGAACATCGATACTCATAGAATATTTATTGGACAGTAGACATTGGTAAAGTTTTCAATTCTAAAAATATTTGTTGAATTTCTGACAATTTTAACACGATTTTAATACAATTTAAAAAAATAGATTAATTTTCTAAAAATTCAAATTTATTATATAATTTTTTAATATAATTATAAAAATAAATATCAAATCTTTTTAAATCAATAATGAAAAACATTTTTATGTTAAAAATAACTAAAGCACTTAAATCTTTATTATTAAATTATAATATATAGATTTATATTCTAATGTCTAATATTTTAAAAATTATAAATATTTTCGTACAGTGTTGTATGAATGTTATATAGCTCCTATTCTCTTGGCTCAAGATATTCTTTATATTTTGATTATTTTTATATTAATAATAATGATTACATATGCATCTATTATATACACTTTGGACCCTCTTTCTGATAGGGATTGTCTCCAATTTAATATCTTAAATAAATAATGTGTATTGTGTCATAATGTGCAGCCACGCGCCATTAGGTAAGCCGCACGCGCTGCATAGTGTGTATATTATTAGCTATGGGAGAACAAGAAGCCAGACAGAGTCGTGTTATAATAGCCTTATAACAATTATGTGTATGTGTGATGATTAAGTTAATAACAAGATACACGTACACATAATTGTTTAACAAATATAAAACACAATGATGTGTATCTGTTAACAAATCTGTTTTATTATATGTTAGAAGGTGTAAAAGTTAAGAGCTTCAAATGTTATTTAAAGTAATAAAAAATGTTAATACTAAATAAACTTGTTTACTAAATATTGATAGTCAAATAAAACTTTCTAACTATCAGGAAAAAAAAGTTAGCTAAAAGTACTAGTCAAACATCATATTTTTTATTATTAGTATTTAGCTAAAATCGTTATGTTGAAATGAAGAATTTAAATCGGATTCATATTAGTCTCATTTCATTTTTAAGGGTCATGCTGTATTTATAATTACGTTTGTAATTTAAGTGATTGATTGGAAATTTCTTATAATATTTATTTTGATAAACCTTGTTACATGAGATTGGAATCATGCATCATTACGTGATGTTTTGAGTAAATAGATACCTTTTTAAGTTCATGTCAATACATACTTTGCATAACATGTACATTGGATTTTTTAAAGTAATATACAACTGAAATATTCTTTAGTGAGAAGGGATTGGTGTTATAATGTGAAATTAATTTTTGTTTTTAGTATAAATTTTAGAATTCATAGGTATTTATAGTTAAGAAACTATTAGAATGAGTTTTATTCGTGTTTTTTTTATGTAACACAAATTTTCAGCGTGGATTGTAGTATGATATTACAACATTCATGTTAGTGATGAATGATTAATCAACATGAAATATTTTAACATCCTAATTTATACTGAATATTTATTTGTCACGTAAATAACTTATCCCAATAGTTTCCTTGCTAGAGTTTGGACTAGGGACGAAAATCAAATTCGTGTAAAAATACAAGGAAAAAAAAACATACACCATAAAAAAATCATTAAATAGAAACAAATTTTAAAAACAAAAATAATTAGTTACTATAGTTACTAAATTAGAAACCATTTTAATGACAAACAAATTATTAATTTTTAAATTAATTTTTATTATTGATAATTAGTTTCTAAATTAGTATTTAATTAACTAAAGTTAATGAATCCGTTGAACAAATTAAGAAAAAATAGAGGATTAAAAGAGTAATTTAATTTTTTTATTTATATCTCTATATTCCATCAGGTTTCACGCACTTTTCAAAGGTGTAAAAAATATTTTTGAATTTTGGTATGAAACTGATCTTATGATTAATGTTTAATAATAATAATAATTATGATGATGATGATGATAATAATAATACATTAATGTGGTTATAGTTAAGTGTTGTGATAGGAAATCTAAGTGAGCTGTTTGAGGCATGATTTGTGGGTCATATTTTATGAGTTGTTTGTGTGGTGGAAAGTAAGAATCTTCCAATTTCTTAGCCAGACATGTGAACCCCTTCAAATCACACCAAAAATATCTCATTACTTCCTTAACCAAACACAATCAATATTCATTCTAATTTTAACTCATCATTTTTAACATTTTTAATTAATTACAAATTGCACTCTCTTTTTTCACCTACTTGAAATTTACACTATTTAATTTATTGCTTTAAGTAATTTGTGCTTTTTTTCAAAATTGCGTAAGACGTGACTTTTTTATCATTAAAAATAAAGTTTATAAATAAAAGTTATATATCATTATTTATATTTTGCTTCTCTGAACACTCTCTTCTTTTAACTTTTTATAGGTTTATAGAATATTATAATTTTGCTTTATTATAAGTTAAAGGAAAAAGTTAGACAATGACCAAGATGATTGAATTGGAGTTTTGGTAGGTGGTTCAATCCAAACAAAGATTGCATTGTTTTTTTTTTCTTTTCATTCGTGTTTGATAAAAGGGACATATTGTAGATGAAGAGATTGAGAGTTGATAGCTTATATGTATTGTTGTTGGAATGGATATTGAAGCATACAAATGGATTATTTTTGTTGTTTTCTTCTTTATTTATTCAGAAGTGATGTTATTGGATAAAATAGTTTAAATCATATCTCACCGCTCAAATAACGTTTCTAAATTAAAATAATAGTATAAATATTTATAATTATATGCAAAAATAATACATTATTTATTTTATTTTTGTCATAGATTAATTGATGAAATTATTTTCAAGTAAGAATAGACAATATCAAATTGAATAAACTACAACTAATTTGGGATAATTACTAGTAGTATTAATTAAATTTTCCATGAAGCAGTGCGATAAGATAATTCAGTCTACTAACTCATCATTAATTTAATGAAAACATTTAGTTAATTAAAACCAGTCGTGAAACACATGATTGGCCACTTTTTTTCCCTGGAATCAAACTAAGGAATGATAATTAAAAATCTACCGCATTAATTATAATGCTAGAGTGTGCCATAAGTTTAGGATCTATACTTTCTAATATTGTATTTACAATTACTTATATACAAAAAAAAATTAGTGCACGAGTTGGATCTGCAAATTTGTATTCACGCTGTGGTTTAAAAAGTGTATTTAATAAAGGGACGTTTAATAAATTTTTATATTTAATATTATTATTTGAAAAATACGTTTAATTTAAATATAACAATATATAACTAAAAATAATTTTAAAAAAATCTTATAAAAATCCAGAAAATTAAATATACTTGTATAGATAAAATGGACCTAGATAATACCTGATATTTGATGTAACTATTGTTATTGTTTGGTCGCTCGGTCGTGTTCATTTGTATTTTCGTTCTTCAGTTTTTCACTCCTTCAGATTTCAACACTTCCTCTCCTTAGTTCCTTAGTGCTCGATAAAAAATAAATTTGCTAAAAGGTTCTCCAATGATCAAATAAGTACTCTGTATTGAAAGTATATGTTGATAAAAGTGTACTTACTCGTTTATAGAGAGTTTATTTATAGTATTTAATAATGAGTTATTTGCTTGATGGGTTATATCTGGCACATATCTTAAATAAATGAGTGGTTGTTGATTTCTAGGAGTGTCATCTAGATTTGTAGGAAGATATATTTCAAATATATCTTCATTAAATCTATATTAACGGATTTTTCGAGATATTACTTGAATTTGACGAAATATAACCCTATAAAATATTTATTTACTTATATTTATTGGTAATTTATTCTTTAATGTGATTGTTTAGTTGGTCTCAATCAATACATTAAATAAATTTAATTAAGATTTTTGCTTAAGATGAAAATTCAATTTTATTATATTGGAGTAAAAATGTTGTAGGAATTTTAAATGTGAATAATATTATTTAATAAATACCTAATTAAACTTTGTATCACTTTAATAATTGCTAGGACGTTAAAACATGTAACAAACTGTTGTGGTTGATCAAATGATATGATGTGACTTATAATTAAATAATTAAAAAAAGACACACACAGCATCTCATGTTTATTTTTGTCACCATATCACTGATGCGTAAGATTATTAATTAAAAATAATAAATAAATAAAATCAAAACTTAGAAATCACATATGTTTATTGTCTTGGACATTTTTATTTTATTTTATTTATAATAAAACAAAAGGAGTGATTTAATTTTTATTCTGCAACTATTATATATTCAACCTCTTTTTATCCATTTTACTATAATTTTCAACTTTAATTTTATGCATTATATTTGTGGCTATTGTATACATGTGAGTTATTCATTCTTCCAGACTATAAACCCAATCTTTAAATGCAAAACATATTATTTTCAATATCCTGCACAAACTTCTACTCACTTATTTTTTTTATTTTTTTCTTTTCTTTTCTTGCGTATCACTTGCATAGTAAAACTGACATGGTAAGACTATAGTGATATATTTTATTTTTATGATTAGGATATTTAAAAATAAGTTTTTTTTTCTTCTAATTTTGTCTTCTTTTTTCTTTTCAATAAGAAGCACAAAATTTAAAGTAAGAGAAGTTGATAAATTTATATTGATTGAGTTTAATTTGAATTTTGGTATGAAACTGATCTTATGATGACATTTAATATTTTAAGGTGAGTTTATATTTTATAAGATTAATTTTGAAGTTGTTGATTAGTCTATTTGTGAAGAATTAGAACTTGTGTAAGTGTACAATTATTAGTCTAATTGTGTAGGATAATTTGAAAATATAAAAACTTATGAAGTTTTGACTTTGGCTAGATATTTTAACGTTGATCATTAAATTGAATTATTATATGATTGGACTATTCTAGATATGATTAGGTTATATTATTCTTAAGTTTTGAAGTAGCTATTTTGGACTAGTCTAGTGATCCATGAGTTTTGAATTAATAAAGTAGTATTGTTTATTTTTTTAATTGATAAAGTAGTATGTTTATTTAAACTTGTTAAAAAATATATTAGAATTGATAGAAAAGATGTTTTCGGTACGTTTTGTAAAGTTTGAATTGGTCATAATTTTAGTTTTTATATATTTTAATTTAAGTAAGGCATTTTCTCTTTCAAATAAAAATAGATAAAACGAGCAAATATTTCTTTTTTTATTTTCTTGTTTAAATAACATTTTATCACTCAAGTGAAAAAAGAGAGAGTAGAAAATAACTTTTATTAATGCTAATTAGTCACTTAACCGAAATTTATGTGATGAACTAAGTTTATATGTATTTTGTGTTGATATATATATAGAAAGTTACTTGAATAGCACATCCATAAAGTTTACAAGACATTGGAAAGAGATACTTTAGTTAATTATTTAAAATCTTCTATATTCTATATTACAGTAACTAAATTAGAGACTATTTTAGAAATTGAAAAAAAATAGTTTCTAAATTAGTTGATATTATTGTTAAATGGTTTATAAATTTGTATCTAATTAGCTACCAAAGTTTTAACTACTAATTATTTAGTTTCTAAATTTGGTAACAAAAATCTTGGTTGTTTAATTAGATATCAATTTAGAAACCATTTAACAATAATATAAACTAATTTAGAAACAAACGAATTTTTAGTCTTTAAAATGATATCTAATTTAGTCACTATAACAATTAATTATTTCTTGTCTCTAAAAATTAGTTTCTATTTCATGATTTTATTATGGTAGTGAATATGAAATGTTTGAGCTTACAAATAAAATACGCATTAAAAAATTGTTCAGAAGCAGCTGGTGTTTTTTTATATATATATATTTTTTTAATGATTTGTGAGGAAAAAAAATGGTAATAGAATAATATGTGACCTAAAACCTTGTAGAGGAAAATCTTGGTGCCTCCTTTCTTGTAATGCAAGGCATCGAATAATTCTATATTGATAAAAAAGGTCTTATCGATATGACATTGAACAATGAAGTATTATAGATAACGTGTATGAAAAGGTAACAAGAACTACTCATTTCTGTTGAATTTACACCTACCCTTATTTCTTTCAACAATTTTAAATTGTAATAAGCACACCATTTTATGTATTTCTAAATTGAAAGAGACTGTGTAATAGGAAAAAAACATGTGACCAGAAGAAGAAAAAAATATAGGGAGAGTCTGTGTAAAAATGGTAACTAAATATGAAATATGTAGAAATATAAACTCTGGGATTCATGTTAACAATTAGTCTTCTAATAAAGCATGACAATTATTATTTTTGATGAAATGATCAGTGAATCCTTATTCTTCTTTTCTAAAATAACCCAGATAACATTTTAAAGAAATATTTTTCATTATAAAATAGTACTATAAAAACTGAAGTAAAGATATTCAATCGTAAAATCATAAGTTATTCATGTTATTAATAATCAAGGCATATACTAGAGATATTTCAACCTTTTGTAAAAAAAACTGATAATAATTAAAAAGAAATGGTACAAAACATCCAATATATTCCTAATTTATCTAAATTCTACTTTCTTCACAATTTCACCTCCACACTCTCAACTTTCGATTCTCCACACCATCTAATTCAAACAAAGCTTAGTCATAAAACTAAATTTTGATATGAATTAAAAAGAATAATGTGATAAATTATGTATGGAAGACAAAGGAAAGTGGAAAAGGACGTTTGGATATCTATTGGTGATTTTGTGGACACATGGAAACTTGATTCGCAGAGCAAAACGATCCCACCCAAAACGCTATGTATGGAAGTGCAGCCAAACAAAGTTCCCTAACTCAACCAACGGGTCCCATATCTACATAGAATCACTCACAATCCCTTTTTTTATTAGATTCTCGCTTTATCTTCTTTTTTTCTTAATTATTTCATTTCATTCACACACACGGGAACTTGAGCCTACCTCTCCTCACGGCTAAGTTAACTCAATATTCAACCCTTTCCTTACACAATTAATGCATCTCCCTTCTGTCACCACCTTTTTAATCTATGCAAAAGATATTATTCTTTTTAACATCATCCACCCTCATCACTAATTACATAATCAACGTTCACTCCTTTTCATTTCTATTTCTCCAGTTAATCCTTTAATTCTAGAATTAATCTTTCATTTTACCTGTTCACATATTTCTACTTTAAGAAAAATATTGTTTTATTCTTACATTTCAGCTTGTATGAATCTGTATTGTTAGATTTGATTTCAAAATTTAGTGTTGCAAATTCAGATGAAGTAGAAACTAGAATATTTCATATTATATAACTGGGTGTAAACCTCATCTTATAAATTGGTTTTATGAGATTGAGTTAAGTTTAAAGTTCACTTTTTAATATGATATCAAAATCATTTTGAGTTTATCTTAGCGATTATTTGTTGGTCTTATCAGGTCATCCATTATCGGACTATTATCGAACCACCCATAATATATAGTCATACGCATGAGTTTGTAGCCTCAGCATGAAAGTGTATTGGAAATTTCACATCGACTAAAGATTATAATATTTCATAGTATATAAGTGGATACAAATCTCACCTTATCAATCGTTTTTATAATGTTGAATTAGACTTAAATACACTTCATAATATAAAACATACATCAATTTAGTTTTTCTTAAGATTCATTGTGTTTTTTAAACTTAAGAAGAACTATATTTACATGTTTGGATATGCTGCATCAGAACTCCAGTCACATAATCATTTTAAAACCGGCAGAAACAGCTTAATTTCTAGATTATAAATCAACCAGTTGCTTTTAGATACAAAAACTTTGAAGTGAAGCATGTTTTACAATTCATCAAATATGCTCTCTCTCTTTTTTTTTTTGTTGAGAAGAAAGTAACTCAATTAATTTACGCATCTTGGTATAAAATAGAGTCGATCTAAAGCAAGTGGGAAATGCATGGCTCTTGAACATATATTTTATAAACCGAAAACTGATGAGTTTGCTGTCACAAGTACACATAGTTTTGTGGCTACTTTTTTTTCCAAATAAACAAGTACCTTGGAGTTAAAATCTTGCAGCTATAGATCTCTATTTCTTGAGATGCCACGGAATACATGTTTTGCTTAGGTGTAAGATTTCCTCACAATATATATATAAAACCAGAAAAAGTCTAAAAATTTGAATAAACCTAACTGGAACACGACCTTGGAAACTACAAGGAAATGGTCGTGAGCACATGGTGAGAAAAATGAAGAGTTGGATTCTTAACCCTAATATAAAAAAAATGGTCCCACTGATTACTTGGAAATGTGGCAATATTAATGTGAGTGGTCCTCTTTTGCTCCTAAGCGTATATAAATAGAGATTTGATTGATTCAGAAAACCAACATCCCAAGTGCTCACATGATCTATCTTAGATATGGTTTCATAGAATTGAATATGATGATATGAGACATGATTGTATCTGAGATCTTCATTTCTTTTCTTATATATATGTGCACTGTATATTGATTAGAGTAGTGTCTGCTTAAGGATCAATCATACCATAAAGGACCCTTTTAAGGTATATATATATAAATTTCCATCCCTTCCAGTGGAGGCCATCAGAATAAGATTCCTTTTTCTTTATTTTTTTAGTTTTGGTTTGCTATATACTGGGAGGATTCAATGGCACCACTATATTGGTTATTGCCATAATCTTTCGGGGGAATTATAGTATTCCTTTTGCTGTTATCAATGGCACCATATCATCCATTTCTCATGCTCAATTTTTGTCTTCCAAGAAAATCTTTTGCCTCCAATATTGCATCAAACACACGTTCAACAAAAATAAATAACATTCTTTCAAACACACATCGATTGAGATGCAAAGAGGTCCTTTTTCTTAATTGCTTATAACTCTTATATTATTTTGCATTATTACTTATACATCATAAAATAATTTATTTATCTTTCAATATAACTCTTACATGTGAAAGTATATAATAAATGATAGACTAATGGTAGGTAATCAAATAATAAGTTTAACTCAATCTTATGAAACTGACTTATAAAATAAAGTTTGTATTTAAAGAAAAACATGAATTATATACGGATTATTACATACGGATCAAAATCCATACGTAAAGTCAACATTACATACAAAATTCGTATGTAAATAGATATTATATATGAATTTTTTTCCGTATGTAAACCAAAAGTAATTACATACGGATTTTTTCGAATTAAAGTTTCTTCAGTGACTCAAAAAACTTTAACCACTACATTTAGTCACTACACCATACAACAGAACAAATTTTTTAGTATTATTATGATTTTTATTATACTTATTATTAATAATATGAATAATATAAATAGTATGATTTAATAAAATATATATATATATATATATATATATATATATATATATATATATATAATTACTCTGCTTTTCACGTGTGATTGAGAGTTGTTGTGAGATTAATTTGGGTGTTTTTGAATGAAAGAGAGAATATGCCTTTAAAGTTGTGTTTGAAGAAGAGAGTTGGTGCTTGCTTAGACTATAGTTTTAATGTAACGCAGTTATCTATAGCACACCAATCCATGATGTCATTCCCATCAATCTTTAATTAAATTATTATGAGAGTTCCACACATGGTGATCCATTATTTTATTGATTATGAGGTTGTTGAATTAATCCTTAGATTTAGCATACCCAACAAAACCAATTCATACTTCCCATAAAGATTTCCTTCCATGCATGCATGTGATCACACTATTCAATTTTCTACCTTCCCTTATCTTCTCTTTGCAATTCTTTATGTCCTTTCCCTTTTATTGCATTCCAATTGTGTTTGCATGACTTCAAATTTTTAATATATTTTCTTTTATAAAATAAGAAGAAAATCAGACAAAACATATATAATTGTAAAATAATTAATTGCTTCCTAACTCCAGTTAGTTGATGTACCAAAAATTGTAGTTAAGTGGATTAGGTAAAATCTATGAAAACCGAAACCAATACTGCAGGAAGATCTTGATGCCATGATATAAAATTTTGGGATTCAATTTTAGTAGCTATCCTTACTTAATGGATTATTTTAAAATAATATTCTCTGTTTTTATTGTAAAGTGTGTTTGGATTGGGGAGTGGATGTGTTAGGATTTTAGGGAGTGGATGTGTCATGTGAGAAGAAAGCGTGAAAAAAGTGAGTTTGTTTGGATTGAAGTATGTTAGAGTGGATCTGAAGAAAGTTTATGAGAGTTTGTGAATGATGTAATTGTTGTGAGGTTTTTTTAATTTTTTTAAAAAATGTAAAATATAATTTTACAAATTTACCCTTGTATTTATAAATTATTTTCTGTACAATTGAATAATTTATTTCGATACTATTAAATAAATATTTTTAAAAAAAATACGAGTTATTTAATATTATGAAAACATGAAAAAAAAATCATAAAAATAATATTATCTAAGCATATACAAATTTATTGTTATATTTATTTATACATTTTTGAAAGTTTTTTACATTCATTGATTTTGATTTAGATTGTATGTAAATATATAACCATGTAGATATTTTAGAGGACGTTTTATAATAAAAAAATATTATATATAGAGTGAATTGTACATTTAATTTATTTATAAAGAAGAAAAATATATATAATAAAGTATGAAATATCATAATATGATAATTATGATGGAAAAATAAAAAATAAATAAAAAGGTATTATATATATTATTACATTAATGACAAAGAAAAAAGGCCAAAAAGGAAAAACACCACCATCTTAGCTGGCTTTTTCCTCAAATCTCTGAGAAAAATGATTGTTCATGAATATCCACTCTCTCCCTTCCCTGCACACTCCTTGATCCAAACCACGGATATCCACTTACATCCTTCATCTTGAAGAGTACAACCCTTGCAACAAACAGAACTTAAAATTTCACAATTTATTTTTCATGGGATGGAAGCCAAAAACATAGTGTGAAACAAATTAAGCAGCCAATATATTAGACTAATATAAAAGGGAAAAGACCACCATCTAAAAATTACGACCAAATTTAATTAATTTAAAAAATCTAGAGAGAAAAGAAGATACAAATTGTCTTAGATAATAATTTTTGTAAAATAAAGTTTGAATTTTTATTTATTTATAATTTTTCAACTTGAGTAATAAAAATATTTAGATTTGATATCATTTTAATCATGTACACTCTTAGACAAATTAATTCAGTTCTTATAATAGAGATGAGACAATAATCAAATCTAGAGAGTAAGTTTATAAAGAAGAATAGTATAAAAATAACTTTTATAACTCTTGTGATTTTTAAATGTTACTTGTATAAAATGTCGTCACTTGTTAATGAATAATTTTCAATCATAAATTTAGATTTTTTTTTCTTATGTTTGAAAGAAATGGAATCTTATGAGTGAAAAAAAATTTATAAATGAAAATGAGAAAAAGTAAAAAGGTGTTAATTTTTGTTAAGCTCAAACTTGAACCACCCAATTCAGGCTGCTTCTTCCTGCACCTCCATACCTTCTTATGCCACTCCATATATTTTTTATATTCCAAAAATACCCTTTATTAATATTCCGGATTACATAATCTGGAAGTCTTTTTCTAGATCCAGAATTAGCTTCTGGATTATGTAATCCGGAAGCCTTTTGTGATTA
>Ga0123342_1001684_pt1 | contig 37210 bp, 33 predicted proteins | sample Turbeawhitnodule_FD_89960 | JGI IMG/M metagenome (GOLD analysis project Ga0123342, IMG submission 89960) | Root nodule microbial communities of legume samples collected from Mexico - Turtle bean Mexico white nodule | ecosystem: Host-associated > Plants > Roots > Nodule | place: Mexico: Nepantla...
AAAAAAAAAAAAAAAAAAAAAAAAAAAAAAAAAAAAAAAAAAAAAAAAAAAAAAAAAAAAAAAAAAAAAAAAAAAAAAAAAAAAAAAAAAAAAAAAAAAAAAAACCAATAAAAAATGAGAAATAATATTAACATGCACAAAACTAAAAATATGATAAGATGTGCACACAAATATAATAAAATAGATTAAATGAAAAAAAATAAAAATTGAAACTGGTAACAGAAAACAGATGAAGGGAAATATAGTTAAAAAATAAAAAAGGAGAAAGAAAAGAATTTATTCAGTTGCATGGCCTTGATTGAGAAAGAGGCAGGATGACTGGTGCTAGTTTGCCATAGTAGATGAACGCACCAAAAAAACACCAAAAGAATAGAATGGTTACAATGAAAAAGAAAGAACAGAGCAAGAGAAGAGAATGGGTAAATATAAAAAAGCAAAAGTAGTGTTTCACATTCTATCCAGCACAACCCATTATATTCTAATTGTAATTCTAAAAAGTAATTAGAATTAGAAATATTAATATATTAATAATAATGATATTGGAATTAATAATAATAATATATTAATAATTAATAATAATGAAGTGTGCACCTTCAATGGTGTGAAACAGAAAGCATTGTTACCCTTAATCTTGAAATTGTAACTTTTGGAAATCTAAAACAATAAATATATTAATAATAATAATAATAATAATAGTAATAATAAACAGATAGATATGAATCAGAAAGTAATAATAATAAAATAATAATAACTACATGCAGGGTAATAATAATAATAAAAATAATAATTATAATAATAAAAACACAAACACAATTATCTTTTCAAACATTTTCAAACTTGGATCAAAAGTGCAATAGTGGAAGCACAATTTAAACAGCAAATAATCACATTGTAACACTGAACATAATGAGATGAACACAATGAAAACGAAAACGAAAATGAGATTCACAGAGCACAGAAGAAAATGGAAATATCAAATGCAGTGCTACGAAAAAATTAAAACCAGAAGAAAATGAAAGTTACCAAAGCTTGCAAATAGAGAACCCAAAAACAAAAACCCTAATTTTTGCAGAAAAGGAAAACATTGGGTCGGTTCATAAATTTTGTCATTGTATAGGGATTGCAAAAATTAAATGAATAAAGAAAACGAAAGCTAACCATTTCCAAAGCCAGAACAAAACAAAAACGTAGATGAAAACTAAAAAATCAAATCTAACGCTACGAAACTAAGCACCGAGCAAAGAAGAAAACGAAAAACAAAAATAAAATTGAAGAAAACATAAGGGAACATCAAAGCTTGCAAACAAAAAAACCAAAACCCCTAATTTTTGCAAACCCTGATCTATATATATAATTGATTAACCAAGCCAATGTATTCCTCTTCTGGAAAATTAGGGTTTGCAATAAAAAGCGTATTCAGAAAGCATTACCCGAAGGCTGCTTTGTTCTGCAACATTTGCACAACCATCACGGAAAAAGGAAATATGTTGGTGCATATTAAAGATGCCTTTCGATAACGCATGTAGGCAGTTGCCGAATTGGTCAATATCAGTAAAGAGAAAAGGAGAGAAGGAATGAGAGAATGACTTTGAGAAAAATTAGGGTTTAAGAGAGAATGGGTAATCGAAATGAGAGAGGGAGAAAAAAAAGTGAGTTTTAAGAATTGGTACGTGGCAAATTCTGATTGGTCCAAGTGTCATGTGGTAATTGGTGAAGCTTTGGTCCATTTTCCTCTTTGGGTAAATTTGGATAAATTTCTTTTTCAATTTTTTTTTCAAAAATTTAAGGTTGTGACACGTGTCTAAATAGACCTATTTGTGCTCATTATATTCTAATTGTAATTTTAATTCTAAAAATTAATTAGAATTAGAAATATTAATATATTAATATATTAATAATTAATAATTAATAATAATGATATTGGAATTAATAATAATAATATATTAATAATTAATAATAATGAAGTGTGCACGGTCAATGATGTGAATCAGAAAGCATCATTACCCTTAATCTTGAAATTGTAACTTTTGGAAATCTAAAACAATAAATATCTGAATGGTAATAATGATAATAATAATAATAATAATAATAATAATAATAATAATAATAATAATAATAATAATAATAATAATAGTAATAATAAAAACAAACAAATAGATATGAATCAGAAAGTAATAATAAAAATAGTAATAAAAAATACATGCAGGGTAATAATAATAATAATAAAAATAATAATTTTAATAATAAAAACACAAACACAATTATCTTTTTAAACCTTTTCAAACTTTGATTAAAAGTGCAATAGTGGAAGCACAGTTTAAACAACAAATGATCACATTGCAACACTGAACAAAATGAAAACGAAAATGAGATTCACAGAGCATAGGAGAAAACGAAAATATAAAATGCAGTGCTATGAAAAAATTAAATGCATAAGAAAATGAAAGCTACCAAAGCTTGCACACAGAGAACCCAAAAACAAAACCCTAATTTTGCAGAAGAGGAAAACATTGGGCCGATTCATAAATTTTGTCATCGTATAGGGTTTGCAAAAATTAAATGAAGAAGAAAATGAAAGCTAACCATTTTCAAAGCCAGAACAAAACAAAAACGTAGATGAAAACTAAAAAATCAAATCCAGCGCTACGAAACTCAGCACCAAGCAAAGTAGAAAACGAAAAAACAAAAAAAATTGAAGAAAACATAAGGGAACATCAAAGCTTGCAAACAGAGAACCCAAAACCAAAACCCCTAATTTTTGCAAATCCTAATATATATATATATATATATATATATATAATTGATGAACCGGGCCAATGTATTAGGGTTTGCAATAAAAAGCGTATTCAGAAAGCATTACTCGAAGGCTGCTCTGTTCTGCAAAATTTGCACAGCCATCACGGAAAAGGGAAATACGTTGGTGCAGATTAAAGATGCCTTTCGATAACGCATGTTGGCAGTTGCCAAATTGGTGAATATCAGTAAAGATAAAAGGAGAGAAGGAATGAGAGAATGACTTTGAGAGAGATTATGGTTTAAGAGAGAATGGGAAATCGGAATGAGAGAGAGGGAGAAAAAAAAAAGTGAGTTTTAAGAATTGGTACGTGGCAAGCTCTGGTTGGTTCATATGTCATTTGGTAATTAGTGAACCTTTGATCCATTTTCCTCTTTGGGTAATTTTTTTTCAATTTTCTTTTCCAAAAATTTGAGGTTGTGACACGTGTCTAAACAGACTTGTTTGTGCTCATTATATTCTAATTGTAATTTTAATTCTAAAAAGTAAGTAGAATTAGAAATATTAATATATTAATAATTAATAATAATGATATTGGAATTAATAATAATAATCATATATTAATAATTAATAATAATGAAGTGTGCACCGTCAATGGTGTGAATCAGAAAGCATCACTACCCTTGATCTTTAAATTGTGACTTTTTAAAATCTAAAACAATAAATATTTGAATAATAATAATAATAATAATAAAAATAATAGTAATAATAAAAATAAACAGATAGATATAGTAATAATAAAAATAATAATAATAAATACATGCACAGAGCACAGAAGAAGACAGAAATATCAAATGCAGTGCTACGAAAAAATTAAATGCAAAAGAAAATGAAAGCTACCGAAGCTTGCAAACAGAGAACCCAAAAACAAAAACCTTAATTTTTGCAGAAGAGGAAAACATTGGGCCGATTCATAAATTTTGTCATCGTATAGGGTTTGCAAAAATTAAATAAAGAAGAAAACGAAATCTAACCATTTTCAAAGCCAGAAAAAAACAAAAACGTAGATGAAAACTAAAAAATCAAATCCAGTGCTACGACACTCAGCATCGAGCAAAGAAGAAAACGAAAAAAAATAAAAAAATGAAGAAAACATAAGGGAACATCAAAGCTTGCAAACAAAGAACCCAAAACCAAAACCCCTAATTTTTGCAAACCCTAATATATATATATATATATATATATATAATTGATGAACCGGGCCAATGTATTCCTCTTATGGAAAATTAGGGTTTGCAATAAAAAGCGTATTCATAAAGCATTACCCCCGAAGGCTGCCCTGTTCTGCAACATTTGCACAACCATCACAAAAAAGGGAAATACGTTGGGCGCAGATTAAAGATGTCTTTCGATAACGCATATAGGCAGTTGCCGAATTGGTCAATATCAATAAAGAGAAAAGGAGAGAAGGAATGAGAGAATAGCTTTGAGAGAGATTAGGGTTTAAGAGAGAATGGGAAATCAGAATGAGAACAAAAAAAGTGAGTTTTAAGAATTGGTACGTGGCAAGCTCTGGTTGATCGAGGTGTCATGTGGTAATTGGTGAAGCTTTGGTCCATTTTCCTCTTTGGGTAAATTTGGGTAAATTTCTTTTTCAATTTTTTTCCAAAAATTTGAGGTTGTGACACGTGTCTAAGCAAACCTGTTAGTTCTCCCTTAATTGCTATATATAGGGTTTGCAAAAATTAAATGAAGAAGAAAACGAAATCTAACCATTTCCAAAGCCAGAACAAAACAAAAACGTAGATGAAAACTAAAAATCAAATCCAGCGCTACGTAACTCAGCACCGAGCAAAGAAAAAAACGAAAAAATATTTTTTTTTTTGAAGAAAACATAAGGGAACATCGAAGCTTGCAAACAGAGAACCCAAAACCAAAACCCCTAATTTTTGCAAACCCATATATATATATATAAATATAATTGATGAACCGGCCCAATGTATTCCTCTTTTGGAAAATTAGGGTTTGCAATAAAAGGCGTATTCAGAAAGCATTACCCCTGAAGGTTGCTCTGTTCTGCAACATTTGCACAACCATCACAGAAAAGGGAAATACGTTGGTGTAGATTAAAGATGTCTTTCGATAACGCATATAGGCAGTTGCTGAATTGGTTAATATCAGTAAAGAGAAAAAGAGAGAAGGAATGAGAGAATGACTTTGAGAGAGATTAGGGTTTAAGAGAGAATGGGAAATCAGAATGAGAGAGGGAGAAAAAAAAGGTGAGTTTTAAGAATTGGTACGTGGCAATCTCTGGTTGATCAAGGTGTCATGTGGTAATTGGTGAAACTTTGGTGCATTTTCCTCTTTGGGTAAAATTGTTTTTCAATTTTTTTTTCCAAAAATTTGAGGTTGTGACACGTGTCTAAGCAGACCCGTTAGTTCTCCCTCAATTGTTATATATAAGGGTTTGCAAAAATTAAATGAAAAAGAAAAAGAATCTAACCATTTCCAAAGCCAGAACAAAACAAAAACGTAGATGAAAACTAAAAAATCAAATCCAGCGCTACGAAACTCAGCATCAAGCAAAGAAGAAAACGAAAAAAAAAAATTGAAGAAAAAATAAGGGAACATCAAAGCTTGCAAAGAGAGAACCCAAAACCAAAACCCCTAATTTTTGCAAACCCTAATATATATATATATATATATATATATATATATATATATATATATTCTGGAAAATTAAGGTTTGCAATAAAAAGCGTATTCAAAAAGCATTACCTCCGAAGGCTGCTCTATTCTGCAACATTTGCACAACCATCACGAAAAAGGGAAATACGTTGGTGCAGATTAAAGATGTTTTTCGATAACGCATATAGGTAGTTGCCGAATTGGTTAATACCAGTAAAGAGAAAATGAGAGAAGGAATGAGAGAATGACTTTGAGAGAAATTAGGGTTTAAGAGAGAATGGGAAATCAGAATGAGAGAGGGAGAAAAAAAAGTGAGTTTTAAGAATTGGTACGTGGCAAACTCTAGTTGATCAAGGTGTCATGTGGTAATTGGTGAAACTTTGGTCCATTTTTCTCTTTGGGTAAATTTTTTTTTCTATTGTTTTTCCAAAAATTTGAGATTGTTACACGTGTCTAAGCAGACCTGTTAGTTCTTCCTCCATTGTTATATATATATATATATATAATATTATAATATATATATAATTAATTTCGGTATGCCGTTTTATGTAAAAATACTTTATTATTTGTTAAATAATAATAAATTCACAAATTTCATAATTACATCTCCCTTTCATTAAAAAGCAACTCATGATTTTGCATTCATTAAAAAGTAATTATATTATTTTTTTCCTTTCAAAAGTAATCGTAAACAACTTTTTATGGAAGTTATTTATTTTGTAATAATAATTAACAACTTTAAATTAATTGAATTAACCACATTTAAAATTTGGTTAGCCATGTGAATAGGAATAAGGACAAACCATAATTCTCTGGCATACAATTGGGAGTATTCTTTAATCACATTAGTCATAAATCACTAAATTGTGTTTAGGGTTTAGAGTGAAAATATGTATATGATGAGTGAAAATGAAAATAAGATTTTTTTTTTTTGAGAGAGAGGAAGAGAATTAGAATAGATAATGTTTTTAAAATAAGTAAAACAAACAATTGTGTTTCATTTTAGAAAAAAAAAATATTAATTTGACAATTGCATAATTAATTATATTAATTTACAATTTTTAATTTTTTTTATCAGTTATAATCTGAATCAAATTATTATTGGATTGTGACTTATTCTTTATTCTATTATTCAGGTATGACTATTATTTTTTTAGTTTTCTCCTCCCATTTTTTTTCAATTAAACACCTTTGACTTTTTATCAATCTATTTCGATCGCAATATGAATTTAAATTAAATAAATATCTTGGTAATTAAAAAAGATATTTGAGGCGAAGGAAAAACATTAATGCATTTGAATTATCAGTTAGTCCACGATGTGTGTTGTTCGTGATCATCATGGTTTATCGTATCGCAACTTTACCTCATAGCCACATAAACAAACACCGTCACACACGCCACGCCACTACTCTTTCACTCGCCCAGTCACAGCAATCACCACTCAACAACACAAATGCTCATTAATTTCAACTTCAGTGCCGCCGTTTGACCCTCTTCCGTCCATGCCGACGGTGCTAGGGCCTCCACCGCCGTCTCTTTCTGTATGCGCGTCCTTGCCTAGGCGCCCGCAGAGCAAGAAGCAGCAGCAGAAGCGAGCATGGGGGGACTTCAGCCACTTCGCTCAGGTGGTTCGCAAGGACGTGGAATTCCTCAAGAGAGGAATCGACGACGGCGTTGCCTGGGCCAACCACACCTTCCGCATTCCGCAGGTTGCGAAGAAAATCGACGAAGTCGTTTGGCTCCGCCATCTCGAAGATCCTCACTCTCCTCCCTCTCCTTCTCCTTCTTGGCCTCAACCTTGGTACCCAGGTTTGCGTCCACATCCCTAATTCCATCTGAATTTCGCGCTTCTGACTTATCGAGTTACTGTAATGGACGTCTTCAATGACATTACGACAAAATTCCTATTGCAATCATGTTAATTAAATTACGTGAAGAGTGTTGTTCTCGGCAATCAGAAATTCAGTTTGGTTGTTTACTGTGTTGCAGGACTAACTGCAGTGGACTTGCTCATGTATGATCTCAAGGCTTTGGAAGCGTATGCTTCTTACTTCTATTATTTGTCTAAGGTTTGGTCCAAGCCGCTTCCTGAAGTTTATGATCCTGAGGATGTTGCTCAGTATTTCAGTGTTAGGCCACATGTGGTGACCTTTCGTGTTCTTGAGGTACTGTGCTTTTTTACAGTTTGAATAAATTATCGGGTTAAGTTGTGTAAACTTACTTGCCTTCTGATGTCCTATAATGTTTGTTTTATCGCATAATAACAGCATTTGTTCGAAGATAGTTGCTTGCTTCCTATAAATTGGTATATTATAATTATTGAATATTTACTTGCCTAGAGCCTAGAAACCGATAATCTTGTGCAAACAATAGTTGTCCATTTGTTTTAGTTTCATAAGAATCATACATTACCTAGGATTTGGTACCATTTAACTCTTGTCTTGACTGTTAGTTTTTTATTCAGTTTTTTTTTATCTGAATTGATGTAACATTTGATAGTTATTCACTTATTTCATTCGATTCCTATCTGTAATAAATTTCTTTTAATGATAGGGATTTAAGTTTTTAATTTAAAATTTAAATCTATCATCATTATGTCAAGGATACATGATCATTGATGAAGATGTGCCCTATGCTATATTTTGCGAATTTGTCAATATTAGGAATGAATATCAATTGAGTATATAGACAAAATGCAGTTTATAGTGACTTTGACAATACAACTCTTCTCTTGAGGAACTTTAAATTAGGTATGTTCCATTCTGAATTCTAGTGACATGAAGAGTATATCCTAGTAATCCATTCTCAATTCTAATGATATCGGAGTCTATCGTATCCATTATGCTGGTCACCTGGGGATGTCCAATATTATAGTCCAAATATTTGGGTGTGAAGTTGGCGTGTTAAAATCTGGCATTGGTTGCGTATATAGGCAAAATACCACCTATGATGACTTCGAAAATCCTTCCCCTGTAAACTAGCTTTTTGGATTAAGTTGAACTTAATCTGATTTCAATTCTATTTGTCATAAATGAACTTTACGGTAGTACACACATGAATCAATTTACATTGGTGAGTTACATCCCCATAAATAACTTTACGTGAAATGTGTTTTTTATTGATCAAATCTTGAAATATAAATATATATTACATATTATTTTTGTCAAATCTTGTAAAGACAACGATAGAACAAAGTAATAACATAGTTCCTTTGCCGATCAAAAAATAAAATAACATAGTTCCTAATTTCATATATTTTAAAAGTATATATTATATTATGTTAATTTTGATGCAAATGAGTTAGATATCAATTAATTTTGGATTCATGTAAAATTTTGTAGATATGATCTATATGATAGAAACTTCTACTCTCAATAGTGTTGTTTTTAATATATTTGATAAAGAATTATTAAATGTGCAAGTGTGTGTAAGTGTTTAACAGACTTTGGTGTAACTAGTTCCACCTAAATACACACATGCACATATTCCAATGGGTTTGAAGTTGGTTTGACGTTGCAGTCTTCACTTTTTCTTCAACTACACTCCTTATCGATTTATATCTCATTTTGGAAGGTACTTTTCTCCTTGGCCACCGCTATGATCAGCATTCGAACTTCAGGGTTTAAAAAGTTTCTCCGGCTAGTTCCTCAGGAGGATTTGGATGATACATCATCTCAGTATAATTTTGGGATGGTATTGAAGGAAACATTGCTTAATCTTGGCCCCACCTTTATAAAAGGTGAGGAGCTTGATCTATAATATGATTATTAAAATAAATTCTTGTCATAATTCCATTATTGGGCTTTATATGAATTTTGTATTGCTTTAAATTTTTTTGGTGTCGGGACTTTCACTTCTTTCATGCAGTCACAAGATTATCAATATCCTTGTTACATTCATTTGATTGCTGATGCAGTTGGTCAGTCCCTTTCCACAAGGCCAGACATCATTGGTGTTGAGATGTCCAAGGTTAGATTGACAACTGTGTCTGTATTGTCATTCTATCACAATTATGCTACCACTAACATTTTTGAACGGTTCGATTGACAATATGTGTATATATATATATAAATATTTCAATTGTGTTCTTCTTGCAGGCATTATCAGAATTGCATGATCAAATCCCTCCTTTTCCCAGGAATGTTGCAATGAAGATTATGGAGGAAGAATTTGGTTGTCCTCTGGAAACATTCTTTAGTTACATTTCTGAGGAGCCTATAGCTGCTGCATCATTTGGTCAGGTACTTTTTCCTATGACAGGGGAGTACCATTTATAATTAAATGTTACTTATGAGAGTTTAGTTAAATTTTACTCTGAAGTATTAATGTGATGGTATGTGTTACTGATTTATTTATTTTTCTATTCTCTAGGTTTACTTTGCCCGTACTACTGATGGCAATAATGTTGCTGTAAAAGTTCAGCGTCCTAATCTGCATCATGTGGTGGTGCGGGATATCTACATCCTTCGCCTTGGGGTTTGTATTTACTATTAATCTCTAGTGGCATTTTAAGTTTTACCTTTATTAATCTATTCTTCATTAAAATATTAAATGAGTGTTTATATTATCCATTTTAGTTGGGGCTGCTGCAAAAGATTGCCAAGAGAAAGAGTGACCCTCGCCTCTATGCTGATGAACTCGGGAAAGGTTTTGTCGGTGAATTGGATTACAAATTAGAGGCTGCGAATGCTTCAAAGTTTCAGGTAATAAACAAAAGGCATATCCGCTGGAGCTTTATTATGTTCACATATTAATGAATTCTAGAACTGGTCAATTTAGAGCATTGATGAAATCTTTTATTAGGTTTTAACTTTTAAATGAAGGTTGGTTGAATCTGTTTGACAAAAACCACTAAATAGTGGTCAATATTTTTGTTCTTTGAATTGACACGGTATTGCTAAATGCAGGAAGTGCACTCTTCCTTTACTTTCATGCAAGTGCCAAAGGTATTTCCACATTTAACTCGAAAAAGAGTTTTGACCATGGAGTGGATGGTTGGTGAAAGTCCAACAGATCTGCTCTCTGTGACTGCTGGAAACTCTGTTGGAAATGTCTCTGAATATTCAGAAAGGCAGAAATTAGATGCAAAAAGGCGTCTTCTTGATTTGGTATGTAAACAAAAATGCAATTATCCTTTTTTTGTCTTATCATTGGGCAAAAGTATTGTATATCTATGTTAAGTACTTGTGACAATTGGGTTTTGGTAGAAACCAAGTGAACTACTAAAGATAATCAATATTTTTCTAATAGAATTACAAGTATGAGTAAAAAAGAAACTCTTGGACTTAAGATACTTTATAGTTTCAATTACAAAATAAATAAGGCTTGGGATTCTGGTAGTGGTAAATTTTTTCATCAATACTTTGTTACCTTTTTTTGACCCGCATTATTACTCATCTGAAATTTTTTCATCAATTAAAAATGACTGATTCTATTAAAACCTTGCTGTTTGATCTCCGAGACTGAGTGTTTCACTAAATTAAAATTGCCACATTCAGTTATTTTTTTTATTTTTACATATTGATTAATTCAGGTCAGCAAAGGCGTTGAGTCAACATTGGTACAACTTCTTGAAACAGGCTTATTACATGCCGATCCACATCCTGGTAACTTGCGTTATACTTCATCTGGACAAATAGGGTATTTATTTTTCCTTGCCTATCCAATCCAGTCTGAATAATTATGGTCTACCTTCACAACAAAAATGTAAAAGGATTTTGTTTTCTTCTTTGTACGTGATAGTTTTCTGGATTTCGGTTTGCTCTGTCAAATGGAAAAAAGGCATCAATTTGCTATGTTGGCTTCCATAGTTCACATAGTTAATGGTGACTGGGCTTCCCTTGTCCGAGCTCTGATTGATATGGATGTTGTAAGGCCCGGGACTAATATCCGACTTGTTACCTTGGTATAGCACTTGTATCTCAGGATTTTAGAATTATATTGCCATTGAATATTTAAACCAAATAAGAACAGCATTCTCATACCCAGTGTTTGGTTATTCTGAAACTTATGTTTACACAATGGCTTTCTGAACTTATATTTAATTTTCAGGAACTGGAACATGCATTGGGAGAAGTAGAACTTAAAGAAGGAATTCCTGATGTGAAGTTCAGCAGGGTGAGAATTATATTTAAGAAGAATAGTAATTGAATTATGTTTGTCAGGTGACTGCGTTAACCAAACCACTGTATGTGACTATCGAAAAATACAGAAATAACAGAATTCCTTACTATTTTTTATTTATTTTTAAGCTTACCTAAACCTTACAAAACTATCCTAAGTGAGATTTGCATCTCTTTGTATACTATAATTTGGTTATATCTCTAGTTGACGTGAGATCTTCAACATACCACCTCATACCGAGAATGAACATTTCGAGCGTGGGACTAGGATGAACTTGGTAGTGGGTGACATGGTAAGTTCGGAATGACTCTGATATCATTTTAAGAAAGTGGAATTTAAGCTTAACTTAACCTTAAAAAACTGGCTTGTAAGGTGAGGTTTGCACTTATATATTATAATTTGAGAAAATCTCTAGTCAATATGGGATTTTCACTACCTTGACTAAAATAGAATGCATCATCCACTATTTGAAGCTAACCATAACTGAAAAGAAAGTTACAGTTCCAAAACTAAATCAACTGAGTAATATCTGTTATCAGGAGCAAACCATGTATGTTTTTGGATAACATGGGTTATTGAACATGGGTATACATAAAATTATCATGTTTTATCATCAATAATGATAATTAGATGGATGATTTACATTGCATGTGGTTTATTTCAACAGAAATGATGTTATGAGAAATTCAAGTTATATAAACATGTGTACAATTAATTATTTGGTGTTCTTTACATTGAGAATCACGAGTTCTAAATCTAATTCCACCTTAGGTATAAATGCAATCAAGCACCATCGGATTGCATGTATATTATAGAGGGTGTTTATACTTTATAGTTTATTGTTTGAGAAAGTTTAAAACTTATAATTTTCTTGCTTTAAACTGTGGAGTAATTTAAGCTACAATTTGAAGCTGATTGATTAAAATTTAAGCCCTCCTATTTTTGTTTCGTGTTGGGATTGATATATTAAATTAAAATAACAAAACATATGATTGGTATATGGCATCATTTCCAAATACTACATTTTCAAATATAATTGTGGTTTATGCCTGATTGTCTTTTTTGCTCTGTTAGAATTAGAAAATGGTTTTAGCGATCCTTTTCTGGTTGTTAGTATTGAATATTGTTATAGGAAATGAATATGAAGCACTTCTTACTGTATATACATTTAAAAATATGTTTTTGTCTAAATTTATATCCAGGAAAAATAATAGTATCCATCTAATTGAACATGTGTTGATAGTTGGTTTCCTATTCTTATTGTTGCTTTTGCTTGTAAACTTCTCAACTTACTGAATTTTCAATCAATTTTCCTTAAGGTTCTTGGAAAGATTTGGACTGTAGCACTAAAACATCATTTCCGTATGCCTCCATATTATACACTTGTCTTGCGATCACTAGCTTCCCTGGAAGGTACACTATCAATATGCAACAAATTACTTTTTGTCTCTCTCATTTATAGTCATGCTAATAGATTCTGCATCTATTCATTATGTATCATCAATATGTGGTAATTCAAAAATATTTGTTTTTGTCTTGAACGAACAATCTCAAAAGCTTAAGTTGTTAGGGGAAGGTGCATGAATGTATTTATACTTTAATTCTAACACACCCTCACGCAAGAGCCTTTTGGTCTCAAGTGTGCACAAGTTCACCTACCTTGTGCTAAAATTCAACTTTTATTAGAAGGATGAGATGAGAGCAACAAGGATAAAACTCTAAACCAATTGATCAGAGGCTTTGATAATATGTTATGAACCAACATGACCAAAATATTAATTATTTAAAGAGTAAAGACACGTGAACGGTTCCCTACTATAATTCTGGTCATGTTAAACTTCTAATATTCTCTCTACATTATCTTTTAACTCGTAATTTCCTTTGAAACAATCTCAGGTTTGGCTATAGCTGCAGATACAAATTTCAAGACTTTTGAAGCTGCATATCCTTATGTTGTTCGAAAACTTCTCACTGAGAACTCTGCTGCAACAAGGAAAATATTGCATTCGGTAACATAAAACCTTGAACATTTAGTTGTGTCAATAATCCGAAGAAGAGTAATGTAAAACAAGTCATCGCATGTTTGTTTTTATTTACTGATGTTAAAGCATAAAGAATATACTCTAAGCACTTTTTACCTTGGAGAAAAATGTAAAGCAATTGAAGATATTTTTATATATGAATCCTGTTCAAACTTTATCCGCACATGATGTCTTTTTTTAACATGTCTCGTCAAACCAACCATCATAGTTTTGCATATGCACTTATGTGAACTACTAGGCATTATCTCTGTCATTCTAATGGTGATTAATTACAATTGTGGAGTTTCTTCGTAATATATCCTAGACACTATTCATTGCTTTACTAAACTCATTTTTCTCCTGTTCAGGTGCTTCTAAACCGAAGGAAGGAGTTCCAGTGGCAAAGGCTTTCCTTGTTCTTGAGGGTTGGAGCAACTAGGTATGTCAAAATGAATGCCAGAGTATTCTCTCTGGGAAGTTTTATATTTTATATATACTTTCTTTAGCTTAGTTTCTGACCTAATATTTATCGTATTTGTAGGATCTATTGACTTTGTATTTTCGGTTTCATCTACAAACTAGTAAACAGCAAGTCCCTCTTTGCTTGAAAAATTAAAACTAAAAATGCTTGTTTTTATCTAATTCAAATTAAACCGTGTCGGTGGTATGCATTTGACGCTCTTTTGTGATACTTGAATAAATGAAATGAGAAAATACAGTGTATTCAACTTACTGTTTTACCTTTTATTGATATATATATATATATACACACACACGGTTACAAATAAAGGCAAAACCCTAACCTTAAAGTTGGGTACATACAAAGGAAAATAACAATAAAAATAATATTATATTTCAACACTCACTTTAAGTTGGAGCATATAGATCATATCCACCAAGCTTGGAACATATAAGCATAAGCTTTTTGACAAAGTTGCCTCAGTATTTTGTTTTATTTTTTTTAATTTTGGAGCTCATTGTCTCATTGTAGTTTTCTAGAAATAGTTAACTTTCTAGAGTTTAGCAGTTTAGGGATATCGGTTTGGTTGGTAATCACTGAACTAGGGAAGGCCTCAATTCAATGAAGGCATCTTCTCTAATTTGCAATGAAGTTGATTTTCATTTACAAACATATGCTAAAAGATTTACACTACCATTTTTGTACATTTATTATTCTATCGTGAAAGCTCTAATGGATAACACCTTTTCCACAAATACCCTCTACGGGTAGGATATTTAAACCTAGTGCTTAATAACTGTCTACTCATTTTTGTCATGCACTCAAGCTGATCTTAATAAAGAGACATATTAGGCTGGCTAGTTTTAGTTAATCTATTACTCAATAAATTGTTATTTTTTCTCTGCTGTTGATGTAGCGTCTCATACTTTTGTTATCTTGTCAGGAAAGCCTTGCGACTAGTAGCATCAAATAGTGAGACGCCCCTTGATCACTTATCAAATAAAGCCACGGATACAATTGATGTTGCGTATTTGGTTTTGAGGCTTTTACCATCCAAAGATGGTGTTGCTATCAGAAGACTTCTCATGACTGCTGTGAGTTCTTATAAGCTTTCTATCTTGCTTCTTTTGTCTTCAAGGCTCTGTCACCATTCCTATTTTAGTTGTCTACGTTTACTGTTTGTTATGTTTGAGTTTCTCATTCATAAATAGCAATATATATAGTGTTAGTTTATTTGCTGGTTGTTAATTTATGAGTTGCTGATTTTATGTGAAAATAAGGTTTCTGAACTCTCCTTTAGGATGGCTTTGGTTTTTAAATAGATACGTATATGGATTATAGTAATTCCAGTTTATTGCCATTGTACATGCTCGCCAGGTTGCCAAAGCTTCTGGTGAATTCATTGTCAAAAACTTTTTGTTGTGGCAAACGTTTTACTATGACTATATTTATTATACTGAGTCTTGCTTTATTAGTTTGAGCGTCTGATTACTTGCGTATATTATTAGTGGGTAGGAAAACTGAATGTGCTTGTCTGGAAGATTTTCTTTGGTTGGCTGAAATAGTTATTTAATGTATGAAACTTACTTTTCATGGAATGGACAGGATGGAGCTTCACTAATCAAAGCAGTGGTCTCAAAGGAAGGAAAGTCTTTTCGCCAACAACTCGGCAAGATCATGGTTGACGTAGTGTACCAATGGATGATTAAATTATTGGGAGAAGGAATTACAGTTATTCAGTATTCCCGGGTGATATTGGCTAATGGACTTAGCAACAAAGAATCAGGTCTATCCCCTAGATCATCTTTGCCTACGGATGATTACAATTTCATTTTTAGAGACCGACGACTCCGAGTGATATTCTATAAGATTCTAAAATCTGCAAGTAGGGATAAAATATTGATGTTGCGGTTCTTCTGGGCTTCCCTTCTAATAATGGTAACAGCTTCAACTTTGGCCTGCCACCGGCTTGTGGTGTCTCTTTCTGAAGCTTACTTGGCCAAAATATTTGATGCTCCTAAGAGATACGCAGTCAGTGCATGAAATTTTCTTAAAATGTTTAGTTTTCTCAGCAGGGAGAGATCATTCTACGTATCCAAAAATTTTCCAAGAAGAAAAACAAAGGTGTATTTCTACGGATGACAGCATTGTAGCTTTAGTTGGATATTTTAGATTTGGAGCAAATTTGGTGTCAGGCAGGTGAAATGTAGGCATAGGATTGAAATGTCTTTTAGTTACAGTTTAAAAAGGTAAACTCTGTACGCTGTACTGATGCTGTTATCAATATCTAGATACCCTACAAGTATGTAAAGTTTTTCATGTAAAGTGTTACAATTTTTCAAAAAATGAAAAAGTCTTTCAGCTACTAATTTTCTTTATGTCAGTCCTCAGTACATTGTCACCGTTACTAATTTCTTATTTTACTTAGTTCATTTGGTTAAGGCACTTATTTTACCGGATTAACGATGATAGTGTGAGAAGGAGATGCATCAAACTATTTAAAGTGCTGTTGTAGATGTTAATTTTAGAGGCTACTGGAAAAATTGATGCATAAAACACACCTTGTGTGCATCCACGTATCTGTTAATAAATAATCTTACTTTGCCTCTTTAAAATGAAAACTACTGGGAAAATTGCCTTTTTTTCTCCGGCGGAATGGACAATTGTATTTGGTAACAACGATTTTTGTTCATATAAGCTGAATTTTGAAAGATTAGATGTTTTAAAAGAACAATAAATGCATTTTATATTGAAACATTGATTTATGAATGAAAATTTGCTGCTGTTTTAGCTTGCTATATAACATGGACGAACACAAATACGTCTATCAACGTGGTTAATAGATAATTAAATCTCTAAAGTGTGTTAATTACAATTTAATTATTAGTTTTGTACACATTAAAGAGTTTTGTCGGGAGTAACTAACTATTTTTGCATTTCAAAAAATATTATTCAGAGGAAAATGGGGACGGTGAGATAAAATGTAACCTTTAATTTTTATAGAAGACGTGTATGTGTGTCAGAGATGTATTAATACAAGCAGGTATTCGGTAAAATCCTTCTTTCAGGAAATAACTTTTATTTTTTAATAACATTTTCTTCAATGGACTAAAAATTATTTTCATAAAAGATATATAACACATTTATTGGGAATAATAAAATTAATTTTAGTATTTTATGGATAGACACTGATGCTGTGAAATTTCTAGCAAAGTCGTCTTAAAAAGATAAATTTGTTTTTTTTTCTTCTAAAATGATTTAAGAGTAAAACAAATTCCACCCTAAATTTACCAAACAATTAATTTTACGTAAAATTTCATTTGCAATCTTCAAACTCACATTATGAAATCATGAATAGAAATCAAATTTTAGGCACACGAGACAAATCCCTGATTTGTCCAAACGCATTGCATTGCAGAAGAGTGAGTGAAGATGAAATGTAAGGAAAGAGAAGGAAAAGAAAGTAAAGGATTTGAGGAATTGAGTTTCACACTATCCAATCCAACAACTCAGAAAGTAACTAATTATTACCAGATTTTTACTTACTACTTTTTTACAATTACGTCAACTATATAGCACCGTAGTTGCAGTGAAGTGAATGGAACCGAATCTTCTCTTCTTCTTCCACTTCTTCAGATTCAAATCCAGGATCTGGCCTCCATGAGCACGCCACCACCGTCGCAGTCGCAGGTATCTCTCTCTCTTTCTCTGTCTTTCTTTGTTTCTGTTTTTTTGTTAAAACAATTGAGAATGTACTGTTTAAACAAACCATTGCAACGAATGAGTTACAGGGTACGAGGTTGTTGGGTGCATCTGGGTTCACGCGCCTCTGCAAGGGTCTCTCGGTCGTGCTCATTGCTCTTCACATTGTCGTTCACCTCTTCCCTTCCGCTATCACCTACCTCGCGCTCATTCCCGCCAGGTATATTTCTATCTATCTATTAACACTATCTTGTCATTTCACCACTACACGTTTCATTTCTTGTTGGCTATGTTAGAGAAGTGCTTTTTTTGAGTTTTAATGAACATTTTCCAAATTCCGATGTACAAAATGAAGGAGGACGAAATTATTGTTTTGGAAATAAAAATAAAAGTACTTTTGAGCTCTCAAACGATGCTCATTATTTGCAATGTCATCATGTCTAAGACTGCAGTTCATATCAAATACAAGTTTAGACTATGTTTGGTTTTCCATCAGAGCTGCTCTAAACTCAGTTCCATGACATGTTTGGTTACTCTCAAAAGCACGTTTGCACATTAACTTTTTTTCCTGAAACTCAATTTTGTAGAAGTAAGACTCCCAGTTTGCAAATTTAGATTTGGATACTTTAATCTAAAAATGCATTTAATTGGCTTAAAGCTTATTTTCCTATTGGTTTCTTTTGCAGGACTATCCCATTTGCCTGGAACCTCGTTACAGCCGGTTACCTTGAACAATCTGTCTATGGGGTATGTTAAATATATACACTTCCATCAAATTATGTTTCTCTTGCTTTAACCAAAATTTTACAATTAAGATTTGTGTTACTTTGTATAGGTAGTGATCAGCACAATTGGTCTTCTCTTCATTGGAAAGCTGCTTGAACCAGTATGGGGTCCCAGGGAATTTATAAAGTTCATCTTTCTAGTTAACTTTCTAACTTCTCTCTGCATTTTCATCACTGCTATTGCTTTGTACTACACTACAAGGCTGGAACATTACCTGTAAGTTGCTGATGTTGTTCTCTAACTTATTTTGGATCTGTTCATTTGATTTTCCTATTTCGCATTGCACTGCACTTGGACTCTCCGTTCTTCTTGTTCTAACCAAAAGCTTAGGAGACTAATGTGCTAGAGCATTGAGCATTAGTCCTTTCTTGTTGTCTCTCCTATTTATAGTTGGTTTTTTCTCTTGAGGTTACGATTAAGTTTCTCTTAAGCAATGGTATGCAATCCCTGATTGATTCTTTTAATTGTTATATTAATTTGGTCGTATTAAAAAATAGTCAACAATGGCTCTCATCCTTAATTAGCATGCATTAATGAATCACAAACCCCCTTGATTGTAGAAGAAGTAAACCTAGAGATTCTAGATTTTCGATGACATATATAGCCTAGAGATCATGTGATTAGTACTACGTTAGTATTAAGATTACTATACAGGTCATTAAATAACTTAGCAGTAAACATTCTTCCAATCTCGAACATAAACTGAAAAAACTATCATACAGGTCGGTAAATGACAAAAATACACTTCTATTGGAGATTAATTGGTTACTCTTTTTAATAAGAAAATATTCATGGTTGGGTATTTAGTAAGCTGAACATTAAAAGTATTGAATATTTGAACTTCAACATTTTTTAGGTCCTTCACGTCATTTTGTTATATGCTATCATTTGTTCAAATTTAGTACACATCATATGTGCCATTTGATCTTTGGTCCAATTTTTCTGATCTTTATGATCTTGCATTGTTTTAGTTATATACCACTCTCTGGATTTCATGGAGTTATATCTGGCTTCTTGGTTGGCATCAAGCAAATTATACCAGATCTAGAGCTTCCTTTCCTTAAGATAAAAGTGAAGGTTTGATGTTCTAATTTTTTTTCCATTAATTTTAATTCATTACTTTTCAGTGACAATGGGTTTGTGGTGATCCTCTTAATATGGCACTGACACCACTTCCATTTCTGTTCAGTGGTTACCATCTATCGCTTTATTGTGTTCTATTGCTACGAGCTTCTGGACACTAGAGGCAACATCATATCTTCCAACTGTAATATTTGGTACATATATGAGCTGGATTTACCTCAGATACTGGCAGAGAAACCCAGAAACGAAACTCAAAGGTGACCCAAGTGAGGATTTTGCATTTTCTACATTTTTTCCAGATGTTTTTAGGTAAGTTGTGGTTTTAGTTTTGCCTGCAATATTTTATGATGCTTTACAACCTCTTGTAATCTCTTTAAACAATTTTTTTATTTTTGCTGTTTTCAGACCAGTTATAGACCCTATTGCATCAATCTTTCATCGAATGCTCTGTTGGGGAAGATCAGATGCTTCTAATGATGCTCAAGGTTACACTCTCGGAGGTGAACCTTTGCCAGGTTCTGACCCCATTGAGGCATCTAGGAGACGGTAACTTCACATTACTTTGCTTTAGTTTTAACTCACCCTGCATTACATATTAGAAATTATTACAGTGAAGCAATGCATGACGCATCATTTGCATAAATAGACAATAAAAAGACTACAATGAATTGCTCGGTGGTAAATGATTATGCTAAAAGAAATTAGAAAAAGTTGTTGACAAATGACTTTTTGCTTTCTTTTCTTCTTTAATTTAGGTTTTATTTGATAAACTAATACCAATTTCCATTGTTGAAGCAATTACATTGCTTAAAACTACTCACCGTTGTAAGTGCTCTTTTCTTGCAGAGAAAGAGGTGCTCGAGCACTGGAAGAGAGATTGACTGCAGAGAGATTGGCTGGTGCACGAAGTGCAGGGGTTTTGCAGACAGATGCTATAGAAAATGTGTAATTTCATAGTTTTTTGTAAATTTATTTACGGTCGGCCAATGTGAAACTGTAATGAGTGAACTTTTCAAAGGTGGTACAGTAATGAGAAAGTTTTTATCTGTCTTCAAGAAAGATTTTAATGTGCATTTTGTCTTTAAACCATGATCCTTATGAGACTGATTCTGGTTTCTTTTCCTTGTGTTATATAATTGAACTGTACTATGTACCTAACCGTGTATTGAATCCAAACTTGATTGTGCAACTGTATGTTAGATTCGTGACCTAAATCTTGGATGTAAAGATCTAGTTCTCTCGGTTTTATCATTTTGAAGAATTGTTATTCAAAGGGTAATTTCAAAAACATAATAAAGACGTTTTAGATCAACTTAATTAACTGTCGCTTTGGACATGACATGTACCTAATTAACTGTCACTTTCCCGACCAAGGTACATGACTCCTCCTTAATCCTTATTAAATTTCTTAATTTAGGTGCACTGTAAACATTTTTTTGTCATAAGTATTTTCTGGTACATTCGATCAAACACTAATTTCATAAGTAATATAACTGTCACTAATCCAACGTATTTTTCACACATCAGAATTTTCTATTAAATAGATCTTTTCCATAACATTGAATACATCATGTCTAACTACTTGTCCGCAGAAATCGAACATGAAATTTTCTACTAAATAAGTATTTCTCACATGTACAGAAAATGTTTAATCATTTAGTTAAATTAACTACATGGAGCAATGCACTTGAGGTAGTATGTCAACTTTTTACTCATAAACAAATGAAAGTCATAAACTTTACATTTATTTCAATCAAATAAATTTTGAAGCACTTAGAAAATTATTATGTCCAGTCCAGGTAAATAAAGAATTCAAATAGACGAAACCCTGCATCAACTTCAAGTAGATATAACGTAACATCAATATACAGTGGTAAGAATTGTACATCCGAGGAAAAATATATCACAAAGAAGTCATTTGGATCATGTGACCTTTTTGCAGTGAGAACTTTTACTACTTTTATACAGAATGTTATTCAAAGACTTTTAAATGACTTAGAAGTCTCGTAGTTTCAGGTTACAATATCAAAGCAAAAAAAAATGACATTCATAAAGAGCAAACTCTTTCTTCAGGCAAACATTTGCAACAATGATGTGGAAACTAACTGATCTCGCTTTGGAATTGTATCAATCAGCTTTCAAGAGCATCTCCAACAAAATACTGTTTCTGAACCATTCTCCGGAAATCTGCAAGGCATATTCCATGCACAGCCCCAGTTAAAATATGCACTCTATAAAAATCTTCAGAACTCTGAGTTAAGAAAAACACAACAACCTTTGTCTATGAATACATACAGCAATTGAAGTGGAAATCAAATGAAACAACTGGGGAGCGATACAAATAAACGTAGGCAGCGTAAATCATTGTAAGTTTATAATAGAAACAACATTGGCTGTTTAAAAACTATTTTTCCAAACCTTCCTTATCATTCCAAAGTGCTGCAGCATAGCTGTTTAGAGGACTCTCCAAGTTAGGCTCTGTTATTAGAAAGTAAATTGCTCAGACAAGCATGCAAAGGTGAATGCAAAACTCAAAAGATATCAAGACCAGACCTTCCAATAAACTTTGAATAGACAGAAGAATAGTTCTGCAGTCATAAGCTGAAGACCACTTGTCCTGTAGAAACACACAAGTAGGACACTTATTAGCCCCAAGAGAATGTAGTTGATGATGGAACACTTGGTGCAGATTGATGCAATAAAAATCAAAATTTCATCTATATATACTTGGCCTCCATATTAAAGGTAGAGCCAAACCCACCAAAACACAAATAATGAATACCTGAAGGATGTCCAGACAAATGTTGCCAAACTGGTCAACATTTGGATGAAAACACATTGTCTCAAACTTCACTTGTGGGGGCTTAAAAGGGTAGTCCAGGGGAAAACGTAAGGAGAGTTTATAAGATAAACCCTCATACAGAGTTCCTTTTCCACCTTCAACTGTACCAATCCATGTAAAAATACTCTCACCGTCAGGGAAAGCCGAAACTCCAAGATCTCCTCCACTCATCTGCAGGAAAAGTCATTTTCAACATTTCATAGTATTAGTGGCTGTGAGAGCAAAAACAAATTACAATAACTGGAAAAGAAAAGCATATGTTATACCTTTGTTTCTTAAAAATCAGCTCATATCCCAACAGAATTACTTTACACAATTTACCAAAGATTACATAAATTAACAAAACATGCTTCTCAAAATAAAATTGTTCAATTCTTCAAAATAAACCACCATACTTTCTTTGATTCATAAAATAAAACTGTTCCATTAAACCGTCACCTGGACCAAAAATAGAATGAAAACGATCATGATTTTCTAGATGCTCCTTGAGAATTCAACTTTCTAAATCAGAATTTATTCTACAAAAACGTATAAAGAAATATTGGAGATTTCAAGAGAAAAGTTCCATAATAATAATAACAACAACAATCATAATTCAAGTAAAAAGAGACATACCATGAGAGCCATTAATTCCTTCTGGAGTCTGCAATTACATTAAAACAAAACCATCAAATAGAATTCCAAAACCCAATATCAAAATTTAAAAAGAAACATCTAAAAACTGAATAATTAACCGGGTATCGAATTTAGGATCAAAATTTCCAAACTCAAATTCGCTTGCCATGAGGAAACCAAATTCAGATAATGCAAAATAGAAGCGAAATTCGAAAACAAAATTTCATTTTTCACTTTTATTCCTACATGGGAGTAGGAAAGAGGTTCAAATTTTCGAAAGATTCCATTAACGAATCAAACAGAAAAGAAGAAAGATTTCAAATTTCACTCACCTCTGAGAAACGGCGGAGGTATCGACGGAGTGAGGAGACGGCAGCTGCTGCTTGGACGGAACCGCGGGCGGTCGACGGTGGTCGAAGGAGTTGCCGGCGGCGGGGTCGGAACGGACCTCCATGAGTGGCGATGAAGATGAAGACGGAGGCCCAATCCGATGAACGGGTGAGATTTAGGAATCAACGAAGAGAAAGAAAAGAATTTTGCGGGAAAACGAAGTGTGTAAGGAACAAAAATGGATGGAAGTGCTTAACGCTATGCTATTTGCTTCTAACTACTCTTTCATTATCTTTCCCATTTCACAATTATTTATCACTCTCTACTTTTTACTTCCTCATGCTTTCCACCAATCAACATCTTAAATCTCATTCTTCAAAAATTACACACTATAATAATTATTACAATAAAGATATTTTTCATCAAAAATAAAAATGCAAAAAACATAATTCTAAGTCATAACATCACACTAGTCGGTGATTAGGTACATATGATTGTTATCCAAAACCTACCACAAACTCAATACAACTAATCATCTTTCAACAATTGCACAATCACTTTGTTTTGGAAAACTTTTTTATAGTATTTACACACTTTTTTATATATATGATCAATTTACACTAGATGTATTATTCAAGTTACATTTTTAATAACTTTTTCAAAATTTAATTTAAATAATTCAACCATTTGAATTTCATATGAGTTGATTTTAACATATAATATTATATTTAAAAGTGTGTAAATATTAAATTTGATAGATATATTATCATTAAAATAAAGTACTGAAATTCAATTGTTAGATTGATTAAATTTGCATTGTGAACAGAAAGTGATTGAAGGTGTGCAATATAAGTGATCACCTCACACATTTCTTTGAATTTGATCAACAATATTAATCATCTGAGAGATAGTAAAAAAGAATTTGATACTGACGTGGTGAAAGTGAAACCTCATCTTATACCAGAGATGTAATCATGTAACAAATGATGTTGTCCGAAGAAAACTACTTCACTTTCATTTCAATCTTGAAAAGCAAAATGCTTCCTTTTACTTACAACATAGATGTGTTGGATATGTATAGAAGCTATAATACAATGAAATGTTTCTAATACTCATCTGCTCTACCAGGGTTGCGTCCCCTCCCAAATGAAAATTCAGATAAAGCAATGTTGATTTCATGTTGAGTTCGAACAGGATTGAGTCCAGCAGGAGGCAATTCTGCTGCTGCTGGAGGCTGCACCTGCATGGTCTCTTCATGATCAATATCTCTTGCATGGTGGCTTGGGGAATGTGACACTTCAGCATCCCATTGCCCATTTTCATAATCGGATGCTCTTGGAGAAACTAGTGGACTATCACTGTGTCTAGGGTGCTTGTGAAGCAGGTGCACTGGAGACATGCCACGAGTTGGGGTTCCTGGTCTGCTTGAGAATGGTGTGTTAGAAGTTGAATCCCTGTTGTGTTTCAGATGCTTTTTAGCAGAGTGATGCCAGCTCTTTAGTGCTGATGCCACGTTATCTTTGAAAATGGTGGGTTTCATGCTAGAACCCATCTATATTATGCCACCAAAAAACAAAATGAAATAAGTGCCTACCATTATTATGGTATTTATTCATTATATTGATACAGAAAGACTCAATTTAATATAATGTTCCTGTATTTTACCTGTATGACTAGAGCATAAAGAGGCAAAGTCACATAGCTGCATAGAACTTGGGTGAGAACCCTGCAAAGTTTCACTTTCTTATTAGATCACACACACACAAGTATAGAACTACTACAAAATAGAGTGTGTTGAATTATCTCCAAAATACAAGTCAAATGTACTAATGATTTTTCAAGTTTTGGTATGTTACATGCAGTTTGGAAAATGAAGTGAACTTACCCCATTGTAAGTCTAATGACAATATCTGCAGTAGTTCGGTGAAAGCAGGAGTTTATTTTGAACCCATTGTCTAACTGTAACAAAGAAATTATGCAAAGTTAGAAAAAGTTTACTCCTTTTAAGCTAAATGCTGCATAATAGTCACAATTCTCTTGACATGAAGGTAATTTAGCTTTTTTCAGGCTATTGGGTTTGTTTTATTCATTAACTAAAACTATTCTTAGGTTTTTCTCTCCTAACAATTTGAGTTTCCGGAAAGCTTGATCTTGATTCCTAGTATTGATACATTTTCATTCTATTTATTGTAAGCAAATTCTTTAACGGTACAGATTCAACAAGAAAGCATGGTCTACGCAATTCTGCAACTTTTTTCAATGTTGTATAGCTAAGTAACATGATCCAATGAAGCAAAAATTTTAGGAAAGTTGATCAAGATGAAATACTTACTGTGCTCCAAGTAAAAAACGCCAATTGAAATGCATTCTGCAGCACAGAACCAAGCACAACTATTTTCAGTACTCAAGAATAGGAATATTTCATTTTTGACAGTTGGTTTAATCATAGGAAACAAATCATTAAATTTACCAGGAACAGAACAAGATGAATCAGAAAGAGAACGAGGCGAGGATTATTGAACCAGAACAATTCATCTCCTGGCTGAACCACTGGTTCACCCTTGACCACTTCCCCCCTATCTTGAATCTTTAGTGCCATATCTGTTATGATCATTTGTAGCTTTGTTCCCACCAACAAGATTATCTGTATGATTCACATTAACCTTATTATAACCAATTCAATTGAATAAAATGTTGATCAACAACATAAGCAAAATGAGTGGTTTTTTTGCTTACAATTAGTGGGATAAATGGAACCCAAAAATAAGAATACCACCCTGTCCATATAGAACAAAAATTATCATTAACAAAAACAAACTAGAATATAAAGGGCATCTAATATCATTTCTAGTCTAGTAAATAGTCAAGTTTTAAGTGCACCAGAGCATTCCAATTTTAACACTGTAAGAAAATACGAAGCTGTATAACCTTGTATCAATTGAATTCTACAAACATTGTGCATGAAAATGGTGTAAATAATTCACTATCAGACCCATATTGATTCAACTTTTTAGCAACATCAATGATGCCTATCTTCATATGTCATATTAAAATTGGTTTTGATGTTTGAACAGGGCTTACCGTGAGTATTTGTGAGCAGAATTACCACTGCAAAGAACCATATGGTTGGACTGCATGTACCAAAAAGCATGGTTCAGCTTAAATTGGTAAGGTAAGAACCTAGAGGCAGAAAGAAGAGCAAAGCATAACATGATATTTTTACCTTATGCCCACCACTACTGCAAAATCCTCATCTAGTGTTCTGGTGATATAGTTCTGGAAGTCAAATTTTGGCTCACTTGCTGGAGTCAAATGTGCCTAAAATTACATCACTTAGTTTAACTATGATATTCTTTTGACCAAAAAATATCAAACTATAGAACATATTTTGTGAATACAAACTTACCACGACGAATCCATGCCGTAATGCCATATAGTCAGCTTTATTAAGTGATCCATAGAATTGTCTGCAGAAGCTAACCTGATTGGAGCAAAATACAAAGGTTTCATGAAATTTGTGTCACAAATAACAAACCATGTGCTTGAAATTCAGAATGTAGCTAATGGCATAGTTTCATCATCCTTTTGGAACAACAATGTAAGAAATTTATCAGTATATGGATGTATGAATGTATCATATTTGTGTACTCACTATCCATAATAAAGTTGGTGATTTACTCCATGAGTTCAAGTGCCTTCGTCCAAACGTTGTATCCCTAGCAAACCTGAACCTCTCAGGATCTGCAATGCACATTTGAATAAGCTCAAAAAAGAGTTTCAAGGAAACGTGGCTAACATTTCTTATTAAGTATATTGATGAAAGTTAGTGATCAATCATTTTCTGTCACATAGCAGACACATTTAAGAAAATGAGTTAAGGAAACAAAGATAAAGAATACTTATTTAAAAAATTATTTATTTGGAATTCTTGTTTTTGAATCTATTTTTAATCCTTCTAAAGATATTTTTTACCCCTAAATAAAGAAAGTATTTATGTTTTGTATGTAAAATTTATACATAATCCCTTCAGAAATTAAATCAACATGACCTAATGACCTAATTAATGTAAAAGAAAAGAGTAATAAGAACATCTTTTGAGCTCGACAGGTCATTAAACAAGAGAACTGTCACAAAAGATAAAGTAATTAATATATCTTAAAAGGTTTTTCAGTTTACATTAGCAATCAATTTTTATATTGGGACATACTTTTTCATTTAAAATTTATTTCAATCACGTTCAACAGTTGAAAAAATCAATTTTACTAATTAAAATGGAATCTATCAGAATTCAAAACAAATAGTGTTCTTGGGAAAAAAATTGTTTTTCACTGCCATGCCTTAATTTCTTTGTCGGCAAGACTCACAGAGCCTGTTATCCACTTGGTAGATAAGTCAACCTCGACGCAGTTAAGATTTTGAAGACATTTATTTATGATGTAACGTGTGTTTCCTGGTACCTTTCACACTTAAACTGTAATGGTTTTAATTCATTCAGATATTTAGTTTCAGATTTTAACTATACCATGGGAGAACTGATGTTCAAGACCCTTTGTTTCGTCTTCCCACTTCCTCCATATTGATATCTGCATACCACAAAACCAAAATCATTCAGACACGCAAAAACAATTGGTTTTGAGATGACTAATAACATCTTTTACCTACTTCTATTATTTTCAATTTAAATAAGCTTATATTTTTATAATTTTATACACTATATATACATTATTTTTTTATGAGTACGAAACAAAATGTCCTTTTTGTGTTGGAATCTTGTGAGTGCCACTGGGGCAAGGCAAAGTAAATGAGAGACGAAAGTGGTAGGAAAAAAGATGAGAGTACCTTAGTTCTACCCAAAGTCAGTGTCATGATGCACTGTAGAATGTGAAAAATAGCAAGCACAAAGACGAATATATGGAGCTGGTGAAGCCCATATTTAGACATAAAAGCAACTGTGCCTTCCTTCTGCAAAACACCAAAACAAAATCAAACTTTCTGTTGGAAATTTACAATATCTAGTCCCTCTTTCTCATGCAGTCAAAGTCAGTTCATTACTATTAAAGTTAAAAAAAAAAAAAAGATCAGGGAAGGTGTATACATATATGTGTGTGTTTGTGTGTATTGTGCTTACTTTTTTTGCGCATTTCTCAACATATCCTTCTGCACCTTTACTCACATAACTGGGATCACAAGGATTCCAAGTGGATGCAACACTTTCTGGGATGCAGATAGAAACAATTCGATCTTCAAACACCACTAAGAGAAAGGATAGGAATCCCAGCAGCATAAGCTCTAAACACAAAAACAAACAATATCAGACTCACACCAAGAGGATATTGGAAATTAACTTAATATATAAAAGGAAGAAGTGGATTAATTAATAATTAGTACCTCCTTTGATCTTTTCCAGCGCTTCATGAAGAGCCTTTTTGTGTTTCTTTTTTAACCACTGCAATAGCAAAATCACACAGCAATGGATCAGGGATATAATGCAGAAGTTGCTTTTTTTCTCATACTTTTTGTGAAGCATGTATAGTCTTAATTACCTTTCCAAGTTCTTCAATAACATGTTCAATGATGATTGAAATAGCAAGCATCACAAAGCACACAGCTGCAACTACCCATGTAGGAGTTGCCTCCAACTTCCTCTGTAGAACTTCTTCTTTGCCCATGTATTAGCCTCTGCACTGATATATATATAAGTATCTCTGCAATTTTTCCTGTGTTTAAAGAGAAGAGTGTGGTTGAAAACCAAATTTTTGTTATGATGATAAGGTTGGGAGTTTGTTGTGGTAGTGATTATATACTGAAGCATGCAAGAAGAGAAGAGCGTGTTGAAGCGTCATTTTCAAAGAAAGGAAGACTTTTGACATGTTCAACACAGCAATGGGTCAAGAAAAGATAAGAGGAAGAAGAGTCTTTATTAAATTGTTTGTTTATTCAGAAAAGTAATTGAAAAAACGAGGAAAAGTTGTGATTACTCATTCATTAGTACTAGTAGTGACTTCACTGCCGCAATCTAACCGCAACGAAAAAACGACCAATCAAAATAAAATAACGAAAACTATATTAAATTTTTATCGCTAAATTATTCCCTACAACGCCATATTTTATTATTTTTAATTAAAAATAAAGAAAAATCTATGACAATAAATATCTTCAAAATAATTAATATGATGCACACGTACATGGCATTCCTTATTGTTCTTATTTTAAAACCACACGTCAAATCTTGTGTAATTGTTAAAAGCTCGATCAATGTCCTTTCTAGCTTCTAATTATCATTTGGCAAATAATTTTTTTTTTTTTTTTTTTCTGAGTGAATTGGGATAGTCTTCACAAATGTAGCTCACTTGCGATATATTTCCTCTAATAGATAATACCACGTGTTATATTGGATTCCATTTTCACCATAAAATGCATTGTTAGAGTTTTTCCTTGCAAAATGTCATTAAACAAATAAGATTAGTTCAAGAAATTAAGGTCATTAAACCCATGTGCGAGCCATTGTTCATGACCTTCTTGTTGTCTTGTTTACAACTAGATATTTCCTAACTTTTCATTGTCTTTTATATTTTGTCTTCATGTATCGAAAAGTCTTCTTATTTATTATCTTGCATTAATGATATCATTTTTTTTCTTTTGTGTTTTGTCATTTTATTTCTCCATTCTACTTTGAATTTGAATTGTTTTTTTTTTTTTTATTTATTTTGATGATAGAAGGATTCAGAAATAAGATAACAATTTCTAAAATTCTTTTTAAATTGTTTCTTACCTAGAATCTCAGAAATTAGGGTAAGTTTTAGTATTTTACCTATTCGATCCTAAATGATGAGTGGTCCATGGTTAGGGCATGGTTCAAGAAAATTCGTCACAAATAGGTTCAATAAGGAGGGAATCCAAGAATGATAGGATAGGACAAAGAGGGTAGTCATCTAGAGTTACATTTTTTAATGGAGACATTTCTTTAATAAAACAATGTTTTGTTTGTTTTGATTTTGATCAAACTCGAAAAACATACGTCATTTAGATCGAATATAATTAATTATTATATTAACTAAATTAAATATTATTTTATAAATTAAAAATATTATTAGTATTTAAAATAATTTCTATTAATAATAAAAGTTTATAAAATAATGTTTAAATTGATATATAACATTAGTTACCAAAATTTTAGTTATTAACTACTTTAAATTATAAATTAATTATTATTTAATTAATTATTAATTTAAGATTTAAAGTAGTTAGTAGTTAAAAGCTAATATTATTAATTTTAAAATTATTTTATATTTTTTTATTAATAATATAAATTATTTTAAATACCAATATTTTTTAATTTATAAAATAATATTTAATTTAGTTAATATAATGACTAATTATTTTATGTTTTTAAATTAATGGTTATTTAATGATTTTTTTGGTTTATTTGATATTGAATATGTGATTCATTTGAAAAGCATGTGTATGAAATAAATAAAAAATTGTACTAATATTAAATATTACCAATTTGACACAATTTTTTTTAAGTATGAGATGAATTATCGTTATAGACAAAACATTTTTGTAAAAGAAAAACTCAAATTGAAGGAGAAATAAGCAACGTCGTCGAAGATAATAAAATTGGTCTAAGTAGAATTGGTTCAATGTATTAGTGAGCATGTTTTGACTTTCCACCAAAATAAAATAATTTTTCTTATAAAATTTGAAAAAAAGACAATCTAAAATGTCGAGGCAACATGTTGTGGGGTCCACAAATTGGAAGCGTAACACGATATGTTGACATCACAAATTTCTTATTCTGGTTTTAGGCTTAAGTCATTTTCCTGTTGAAGATTATTATTAATTATTAGAACCACTAGTATATACACATAATAGTACAAAGTTACTTAATTAGAACAAGTCTTTTTTTTTTTCTTTTTTGGCGTTCAATTATTCTTTTGCTGTTTGCTAAGTCAACAGAAAACAGACAGATAAAACCAAACTCAGTAGAATATATGAAAGTTTCGAGAACATACAAAATTTAATGTTGAAGTATCTTTAAGACGCCTTATGCAGTTCCGTGTGCAGTCTATGAACGTATTCTTCAAAATAACCAAAAACATGAGAATCGTGTAGAAGAAATTGACGTCAAAATATAAGAAAAACAAGACTACAAAACATGAAAAAATTAATATTATTAGTAGGAAAAAAACTAGCAAAATTACAAAATACTGCTATCTATAGCAGCAGAAAACAAAAAATAGAAAAATGCACTTAAGAACAAACCGGCTGCACTAGAGAAGGTAATTTGCTAACGATTATTATTATTTATGTTATCATAATTATTATTAATATAAAAAAAATTGTAATTCAAGTAATGATTAAAAAAATTTAACATTACACTAAATAAAGTTTACACTCACTATACTTTTTATAATAATAATTTATATTATTAATATCATCATTATTATAATTATTATTAATATTATTATATTAATACTATTAATATTAACAATAATATACTAATATTATTAATATTATCGATACTATTAATATTATTAAAATTATTAATACCAACAACACCACTAATATTAATAATATTAATATTAATTATATTAATATTATCAAGATTAATAATAATAATAATAATAATAAAATTTGTCTTTTTATGTTTATTTATGAATATGGGTTGAATTTCTTTTAACAATAATAAATATAATTATTATATTTAAATAAATGTGGTCTAATCAACCGTTGAAAATTCTTGCCTAAAGAAAAAAATATATATAACTATAAAAAGTGTTTTATTCTATCATCCTAAGGCTACCAGAAAAGAAACAAAGACATGACTACAACTCATGAAAGTGTTGTTCAAATAACCAAAAGCATGAAAATGGTCTAGAAGAAAAAAAATGTAAGAATAGGAAAAAAAATAAGACTAAAAACATTTATTTTTTTATTAGTGAAGAATAAATAAAATTAAGAGAGCATTTTAGGAATGTTCTAACTTTTATACAAGTTCATTTGTTTCCAAAACAGATTAAACATTAAGTCACTAGAGCACTGCAAAACTAGGTGTAGCATTTTGCGAGTTGTCATAACTACTTTAAGACTTTCCTCCGCACAAACACGTTTTTGTCATACTCTAGCATGATTTCCAGTGGGGATCTCTTCCTAGGACCCTCTCCTACAACTCCTACAGATCCCTTGATGACTCTGTAGATGTGTTGTGCCATATGTTTCATCCAAAGCCAGGTTTTAAGTTGTGTCATATAAAAGATTTCTTATGAATCAATTACCCCCTGCTTATAAACAACACATTTTCTTGATCCCAAATACTTCTCACAACAGCCGCCCATAGGCCTTTTCAAATCAGGTTTTGTTTGGTACTCACCTGTAATAAGTGGAAATTCTCAAAGTGACACCTCATATCCTGATGTTGGACAAACAAAATGCCAATCCATTTGTAGCAAGGAGACCAGACTTGTTGAGCAATAACAAATTTAACAAACAGATGTTGAGATGGTTCACCCGCATTTTGGCACAGAGCACAAGTATATGATTTAAGCAACACTCCTCTCCTAATTAAGCACATTCTTGTTGGAATCATGTTCAACAAAACCCTCCAAGCAGTAACCATCACATTGGGTAGTGCTTTAATTTTCCATAGTTGCTTAAAGCATTCAGACTTTTTCGTCAAGATGTGATTAGCTAAACACTCATAAGCTGACTTTACAGAGAACGAACCTGATACATCATGTTTTTACACCTGTACGCCCTTTGTCTCCCTGTACAAGATGATTTGAGATAGGCGCCTCTGTAGATCTTCTTCTTGGTTGTGTTCCCACTCAAACATATCACGCCTCCACCTTAACCTCTAATGCCAGACTGCTTCTGGCCACCCACCTACCTCTTCCATCTTTTTCTCCTTATCCAGAGATAAGGAATACAACCTTGGAAACATAGTTTTAAGTTTATAGTTTCCAACCCAGTTATCTTCCTAGAAACTAGCTCTGTCCCCAGCTCTCGTTTTCCAACCTATTGCTTCTCGAACCCATCTTGTTCCTTCTCCCTCACCACCAAGACTGACGTTTCAAAGGTAGTTGGTTACTATTCCCTTCCATATTTAGAAATCAGTATCTCTTTCTACCTCCCTCTTTCTTTAGTCAAGAACCGCCATTTCCATTTGGCTAGTAGAGTAACATTGAATAATTTGATATCTTTAATTCTCAATCCTCCTTCTTCCTTAGGTTGGCACACTTTCTCCCAACTCACCCATGAGATGGACTTGGTATCTTTTCCCCAACCCTAGAGGAGTCTTCTTTGCATGATGTTTTTACACATCGATTTCGGGGCTTTAAAGAAGGACAAGTATAAGAGGGGCACCACGATGAATACCGACTTAATTAGACAAATTCTTCTTGCCAAAGACAAAAATCTCCCCTTCCCAAAACTAAGTTTATTACTAATTTTATTCACCATTGGCTCCCAAAATTGTTTCTTTCTAGGATTACCGCCCAGATACATAAAAGGTACCATCATTTGTGTGCAGTTTAATGACTTTGCAAAACAGACAAGAGAGTTCCTTTCAACATTTATGTCTGCCATCTTTGATTTGCTAAAGTTTATTTTAAACCCAGAAGCCAACTCATAACACCTCATGATTGCTTTTATAGCAACAACATTATCATAGGCAGTTTCACACAGAAATAGAGTATCATCAGCAAATTGTAGCATGCACACATCTACTTCATGCCTTCCAACCTTCACACCTTGAAGCAAGTTGACCTTATGAGCTTGTCTCACTAGCCCAGTCAAATTTTCAGCCACAATATTGAAGAGGAACAGAGCTATAGGGTCTCATTGCCTTAATTGACGCGTGGGTCTGAATTTCGTCGTAGGGCTACTGTTAACCAAGACAAAATCGATGCAGCTTCCAAGCACCCTCTAATTCACATAATCCATTTACTTGAAAATCCCAAACTCAACATCATATCTGACCGAGTCATACGTCTTTTCATAATCCACTTTCAAGCATAATCCGCCCCTCTTATCCCTTTTGAGTTTTGTTCTTACAACAAGGACCAAGAACACTCGAACAAGTTGACAAGACTAACTCCTTTCACGGATCTTCCAATCTTGGGCTTCTCTAGGTTACTCCTCAGGTTGGGCTCTCTTGGTTTCTTTTTGGGCTGGACTCTCTCGGCAATTCCTTGGGCTGGATGTTATTGGTTTCTTCTCGGACTGGATGCTCTCGGCTTCTCCTCGGGTTGGATGCTCTCGGCTTCTCCTCCACTCAGATGGGTGGGTGTACCTGCAAGGCGCTCCGATGTCAAAGTCAGAAATGGTTTTATGTTCATCAGACAGAAATCACTCTTACCTACCTCTTATGTTGACCTCCTATTTATACAATTTCCTAATGGGCTTTTACTTTACCTTTGGACTTTCTTTTTGCACCGTTTTATTATTTGCGCACCCCCTAATGCAGGTTTTTTTTATCTAATTTGGGCCTTGTTATAATATAATATATATGTTTTATTTTAATTCTTTTATATATTTATTGGCATAACCTTTTGGTTATTTCGACGTTGGTTCTCGGTCTAACCTCTCGGTTTTAGCCTAACAGTACACTGGCCCCTGAGGCATAAAGATTTTTACTTAAATTTTTAAGAAAAAATATTTATGTCTGAATATAATATGATAATTTCTAGTTATGATTTGATATTAAATGCTTTGTTTCTCGCGCTTTGCTTGCTCAAACTGAATGATTTGACGTAGAGATGTTGTTTTAACCGTTAGATGATTAATTTTTTGAACGGTTTTAAAGGGTTTGTGACTTTTTAGTATCTAGGGTTTGTTTAGTTTATAAATAGGCACCTCATTTAGATTATTATCGTTTTACATGGGTTTTGTTGCTTTTTGAGAGCTACGACGTTTGGAGCTTCATTTGTTTTTTAAAGGTAAAATGTCTATTTCAAGCTCTACTTCTGGTTCTGATGATCTGAGTGGTTTTTCAAGCACGGCTGGTGAATGTACTGGACAGGCGGTACGAGAAGAACAAAATCTTGAATCGAAATCTTCTTCTGCTACTCTTTCTTGTATGAAGGATTCGAATGGAGCTGCTACTTTTGACGTTCCTGAAAGATTCGAAAAAATTGCGCTAGGGAAGAGACTTCGTCCAGGTTACAATTGGGTTAACGCTAAGGTCCAAGAATTCTTCTCTCGGTATCGCTCTGCTAGTGAGATTCGTGGTTTCCTTTCCAATTCTCAGATTTATTATTCTGATGTTGAGAATGATATAATTTCTTTTCGGCGTGTGGGTGATGTTGATAATGTTTGCCATGGCCGAGAGGGTGATAGTAGTGAATTTTTTTTATTTTTATGCTTGTTTCTTTAGAGACTTTCATATTCGATTGCCTTTGAATGATTTTCAAATGGGCGTTCTTAATTTTCTTAATATTGCTCCTACCCAGCTTCATCCTAATGGTTGGGCTTCAATGCAAGCTTTTAGCATTTTGTGTAAATTATTGTCACTTTCTCCTAGCCCCAAATCTTTTTTGTATTATTATAGCTCTCGGCCTAGTAAACGACCAAGTTGGTTGTCTCTTATTAGTAAGCCTAATATTTTTTTTCTTAAACCTTTTACATCGTCGTATAAGGATTTTAAAGGAGGTCTTTTCAAGATCCTAATAGAGCCAGAAGGAAGAGAATATGTTTTTTTAATGGAGATACTCCAAAATTTCCCTTGTATTGGACGCAAGATCCGTTAAAGTTTAATTCGTGGTCCTGTCACTCGATGGATGTTGCGGATCGTCATGTTATTGAGGTTTTTGGTCACCTCTCGTACCGGATTTCCACTTGCGCTTTGCTACAATTATATACTTCAAAAAGTCTGCGAGAATATCTCATTGGTATGTAATTGTTTCGCTTTTTCTCGTTTTATAGCATGAGATTTTTAACTTTGCTAAATTTTTCATTGGTTTTCAGCATTGATGGCGGCTACAAATCCGAAAGGTCGTTCATATTTCACAAAACTGCTTAACAAAGCGGGCGATGTTACTCCTCGGCGTATGAATGTGATCAATCCTGTGGTGGAGGTAGAAACTGTGGAACCTCTTTCTCGCATTGAAGCAACTGAACCTGCAAAAGATGATCATGTTGCTGGTCCTTCGAAAAAGTCCAAGAAACGTGCTAGAAGTAGCAAAAAATCACACTCCTCTTCTCGACGCCATCGTCATGCTGAAGGTGGTTCATCAGAACCTCTTCCAGAATCTATTTTTGGTGTTTCAACGAAATATGCCAAGTTTGTTCAAACTTCTTTCACTGAATCATCCTATAACATGTTGAAAGCCGCGGATGCTGCTTCATTGGCTGATTCTATCATCGAGCTTTCGAGTTCTTTTGATTGGGAAGATGGTGAAAGCAAAGAATGGTAGTTGTGTGTCTCTTGCTAAGTTTGAAAAGTTAAAAAGTGAACTTGCCGAGAGTAATGAGAGAATGGCCTCTTTAACTTTGCAACTAGAAGATATGAAAGTGCAGAAAAACCAGCAAGAGATAGAAAAAGAAAATCTTGGAAAGCAAATTTCTAATTTAAAAACCGAGAACTTGAAGACTGGCGAAGAGATCGTTCGACTTCGTAACGAAAATCAACTTCTAGATTGATGAGAATCAAGTAAAGGAGGCTTTTATTGATGAAGGAAGAGGTCATTCGCCTTCACATATAAAGTTCTTCCTTCTAGTCTTCTCAAAATTAAAAGAAGACATAAAATAAATATGAGGCCCAAGCCCAAAGCCCAAGCCCAAGCCCAAGAAGGCCAAAGCCCAAAGAGCCCAAGTCCATCCCATG
>Ga0123342_1001685_pt1 | contig 37200 bp, 15 predicted proteins | sample Turbeawhitnodule_FD_89960 | JGI IMG/M metagenome (GOLD analysis project Ga0123342, IMG submission 89960) | Root nodule microbial communities of legume samples collected from Mexico - Turtle bean Mexico white nodule | ecosystem: Host-associated > Plants > Roots > Nodule | place: Mexico: Nepantla...
CGTTTGGTTTGGTTGGTCTTTTGACCGGCGGTTTTGGGTGTCGAGTTAGGAGTTAAATTGTATGTGTGTTTGTAAAAGGGTTGGACCACCCCTGAAGTGGTTCTCATTTATTGATTTTTTATTACTGATAAAAAAAAAATCTCTTCATACTTAATTTTAGTAAAAAATAAACAATTCGATAAAAAAAAACTAACCCATTTTAAAAAATCTTATATAGTATGACTTCACTTTTTCAATACTTCTAAACTTAACTTTAAATTGAAGGTATAGTGAACTCCATATAACTTTAATAAGAAAAAATTATATGAAAGTCGTTTTACATTAATATTATATTTTGATTAAGCAGTTGAATATAATTAACTAATTTAACCTTTAAATGATGTTGTGATATTATACGATGACTTCAATCTAAAAGGAATATAAATAGGTATATGACAATAAAGATTTTTCTTTATTTATGTGTATTTTATTTACAATGAAGTCATCATATCCTATAACGATTTGAATTCATTAATTTTTGTTTGTATTAAATTATGATATAACTTTTTTCTTAAAATAAAAAGACTTTATGTACTAAATTTTCAATTATTTTAATTTCTCCGTTGACATTAACTTAAAGATTTTGTTTCGTAAAGATTTATTTATGTATATAATTTCAAATTTCTGTAAACTTTTCTTTAACAACATCAATCAAAATCACCTAAAAAAGTCATTAATATGAATATTTTTAAATTATTAATTATATTTGGTGATTTAAATACCTTATATAAATGAGATGGTTAAATTTCAATAAATTTAAATTGTCTTACATAAACAAAATTTTAAAAAATAAAATTAATTCAAATTAAGTTTTTTTCAAATATCTTAAAAATGATAAAATTCTTCATCCACACAAAAATATAAAAGGTAAAAAAGAGAAATAATCTGAAGCAAATTTTGAACTTTTCTTTCCTTGGAACTACCATTGGAAATGCTTTAAAAATTTCTCTCTTCAAAACATCTTATTACAGTGCTCTAGAAACAGGATATTAATTTTCAATGGAGAATTTTCTTAATGTTTTGTTCTATGGTGCAATGCATAATTCCTAAACATTCGTTTTCAAAGTGGTAACGTCATTCGTTTTCAAAGTAAGAAATTGTTTCCAAACCAAAATATACCAATCAATCAATAAGGAAAAGTTTTCATTTGACACTACTATTTATCTACTGCAATTGTTTTTATAATAAAATATTCTTATAATAATAAAAATAAAATTATGAAGTTGTAATGTAAGAGAAAAAATGGAGTTTCAAAGTATCATTACTGAATATTTCTACATCTAACTTTTTTTCTAAATATTATTATATTATTATAATAGGTGGTTAAGATGTTATTTATTTATTTTGTCAAATCAATATTTTCCAAAAATATATATAATAAAAAATAATTTTAATTGAATGATATAAAAAAAATTTAAAATAATAATACTATTGATTACAAAGTTTACATAGAAAAATCTTCTCCAATTAAAAGTATTGGATTATCTCCAAAGTTTTTTCATTCTTTTTTCTTATCAGATGTCTTGATTCTCTTTATCAGATTGATGTTTTGATCTTTGGTATGTATATTTTCGATTAAAAATAAGTAATTTGTTTTAGATTATCAGATGTTTATTTTGCTTTTTATGAAAAAATGTCGTATTTTTTAGGTGCCCAAAATGTATAAAAATTGAATATTTTTTAAATAATTCATATTTATTTATTTTTTCTTAGTGATAAAAAAAATAAAAAAAATATCACCATCATGTATAAATAGTTGTACCAAGTTCTTAACAAATACAATCAGTTTCAGCTTCCTTTCTCAATAGCTCTTATAGTTCATCAGAATTGGTTCCCAGAAAAACTTCTCTTGATCAATTTCTTTTATTATCTAACGAATCTGAAAGGCTTGAGATTGAAAAAGAAAAGAAAAAGAAGGCATCCAAACCAAAACCAAACAAGGTATATTACGTACACTATAGATGTTATTTTACAACACATCATTCTGCTTTATCTAAGCCAGATTTTGATTCCTCCACATTGCTTATGCTATTGTATATAATATATATATACATATGCAGCAGAAACTAAAATATACTTTACTACTATTTCTATTTAGACCTTTTTGTTGCATGAACACATCATTCAGGATCATTACTTACAAGCATGTATAAGTTTCGTGGATTACAGAAATATCTTATACATATTTGTAAGTAGGGTATGTGCTGCAACTTCTGATGCACCTAGTTGTGCCTTGTTGTGGCTCCATCAACATCCACAGAGCTAGAACCTGAAGCTGTCATGTCTCCATCTGTCTGTGTTGCTGAGAAACTAAAAGGAAACTCATTACCAAACGCTTCTGTGCTGTAGGGTTGATTCAGTGACCACTCGCATCCCATTTGTGTGTTGTTATTTGCAACATAGCTGCCAGATTTCTCACTGTAATAATGATTCTGATCATATGTCACTACTGATGCAGAAGGTTGATCACCTGCAGTTATTAGTTATGTTCACATAAACGTCACTTACTGATGTTCTTGCATAAGAACTGGGTTCTTACTATTAAAAAAAGCATTTATTTGTCCAAAAAATATAGAGAATAGGGTTTATTGTCTGTGGAACCTGTTTTAAGTTCTTCAATTAAAGATCTAAAAATTCATAAATAAATGTTCTACAAGATTTTTTAAAAATAGATTTTAAACCTAATTCAATCTTACAAAATTAATTTATAAGGTGATATTTGCATCAACTTATATACTATGATAAACAGTAATGACTAGTCGATGTGAAATCTTCAACAGACTAATTCACGTCAAGACTGTCAACTTTTATATGACTATATATTATCAGTGTCCGATAGCGGGTGACCTAATACGTCTAACAAACTTTTGCTAAGATAGACTCAAAATAACTCTAATATCATATTAAGAAATTAATTTTAAATTTAACTTACCTTTATAAATTTAATTCAATCTTATAAAATCGACTAATTTAACCATATAAAACCGACTTATAAAGTAGTTACTTATACCTAACATTTCTCTAATTATATATAATTCAGCATAGGTTAAAGGAAGATACCTTGGGCTAACACAGAAATGTGATCGTTCAGAACCCCATCTATCTCCTCCAAGTTAGGCCATTTTGCATATGCTTCTCTCACCAATTTGTCTATAAAAGGCTGCATGTGTAAAAAATTCTAACATAAGGGTGTAATCCAGATATAGATCAAGGGGACAAATTGAGTCCAAGATAGCAGATGATTCATCATGGTACCTTGTTCAAATGGGGAATTTGATCTCTGTTTGAAAATGTCTGTCCATTGACTTCTGCTCTAACTAATTTGCAAATTGGATCCAGAAAAATAGTAAAGTGTGGTCCATGATAAATGTACAACTTGCTCCCCATCTCACAACTCATTGCATGTTTGATTGCCACTTCCCACATTTTGTCTGACATCGACACGCCCAAAATCTGGTTGCAGAAACATTTAACAAAGTATCATTAATTTCATATAGTTACTTCAATAATGAAAAATCTCCTTGACTATTATGATGCAAAGATAGATACATTTCTTAGCTTAAGAACATCAACAACTGCTAGTTTAAGAAATTCTTGGACTGTTTTTATGCCCTCAGAAGACAACTTTCTGTGGAAAGGTCCATCTTTACCGATCTTTTCCAGGCGCCACACTTCGTCATGAAGCAATGGAGGGTAGTGTTTTTTGTACACTTCAAAAGTATAAAAACGAAGTTAATCACAATTAAGAGAGAAATTTTTTTACTATATATAAAATATGAATTTTTTAATAAATAAATAAATATAGATCACGACAAGAATGAATGAACTCTTATACAATTCATTAAATATAGTCAACCAATAAAATCCTGACTAAACTACTCTAATACCAACCAAATTAAGAATCCTTAAACCAGAAAACCAGAAGCTAGAATCAAATCAAATCTAAATTAAATTTAGATAACTATAGTTCAAAACATCAATCTAAATAATAAAAAAAAACAGAAATGATAAATTTTTTTCGAAGTTTCTAAGAATGGAAATTAGGTTAAGTTAGACTAATACAAATAATACAAGAAAGACCCCACTTAAGAAATTAACCATCAGGCTTTTGTGCTTGATTGGTTTCTCTTAAAGTTGAAACCATTGACTTGAGATTCATTTATGACCACGATTTGAAAATTAGAAAGTAGAACCAAAAGATATTATACGTAACAATTATTTTGAAATCAATAACGTGCTCTTGATTTCACACCAATGGTGGGACCCTTTGAGAATCTGACAACTATTAGATGTTGGATGCTGCAGAAGGTTTTTGGCTTTCTATTTGACTAACTGTCACTCTTCGGTTGTCACAAAAGAACATCCAGACAAAACAGAAGAAACATAAGTACTGGATTGACCATAACTTGATAACATGTTACTACAAATTTTATATTTCGTTTATTTATAAAAATGCAAAGAATGGTTAATATCAGTTATATGTGGTAATGGAATTTATGGTATAAAACAAATTTTCTTTGTGATAATATAAGATCTGTCAAAGTCAGCTATGTCATTTTTTTAAGGCACATGCATGGACTAGAATTTTTTGATTCTTCTGATAATCAAGGCAACAGCGATTGAATAAAGAGACTTTTCCTTTAGATATAGACTTTCCTTTGAGACTAGTAGTTATCAACAACCCATGAGTCGAAGAAAAGAAGAAGAATATTGCAGAATAATTATTATAACACCAACTAACTAGCAATAGCAGTTATTGCTAGCTAATATGAACTACTAATATATTAAAGTGAAACAAACGGTCAAAGCTTATCAAGCACCAAATAGGTTGGTTAAAATTATTGTGAGTTCGACAAGAACATTTGGTAAAATCAACTAAAGTACTTCGTCATCATGTTCACACAAACAACAATCATACAAAATAAAACGTCACCAAGTTGGTTACAATGACAAATAATGCAAAGTGGTAAATAATTAAAGACAAGGTTTTGAAAGAAATTGTTGACACTCTTTAATTTTGATGTATCTTAATCTCTCATCAATTAATTCTTCTTTTAATTGGCAAGCAAATTAATTTTCAGGGTACAAAGAGTACACACAAATGAAGTTGCAATTCATAACTATACATGAGGAGGAAATTGTGGGAAGCACCAAAGATAGGTGGTAACTTTGGGTAAAAGGAAGATGTGATTGACAAAACTTTCATCACACCTATAGAATGAGTGATAAGTAATAGTCTTGTTCTTAATTAGCACATTCTAGTAGAAAAATAACTTGGAATATGGTTGTGTAGATCATGGTTGAACTACCACTGAGTAATAAAAAACAGTATATTAACAAAACAAAAAAATATGAATAGTGTAACTTACATTCTCCACGGTGATCCTTGACAACAAATGCTTCAGTCATTCCTTCACGAATCCGAACTCCTTGAGTACTTCCTGGTGCTACTCTCACTGCAACTCTGAACTTTCTGCAGCGAATCCAGCTAGAGTTATCTGTGAATTCCATGTCCCCAGTTGGTGCAATTCCATCTCGCATGATCAAGTTCAATTCTCCTGCAAGTAAAGGTCTCTTCCCCGGTCTCTCTTTCAATATGTGTCTGTTAAATTCATCACTCGTCCAACCCTCGTTTTCAGAAGGAGTAAAATCTCCATCAAGAGCCACAATCTCTAGCTTGATGGCATGTGGGAGACTTGTGGGTACCATTTGGTTATTGTTGCTTTTTTCCATCAGAACTATGCTGATGGGGTTCTCTTCAAAGTCAAGAATCCTGCTACCTGTGAAAATTGGAAGGCAAAGCCTCTTGCTGAACCCTAGTTGCAAGCTTGATGGCTGCTCCATTGCTCGAAGTCTCAATGAAGGAGACCTATGGGAGAGTGACCACTGTCTCAAACCTCGCTCAACTTCCTCATTCACCTGATAAAATAGTGATAAAATTTAGTAAAATAAATTTTCATAATTAATTAGATAACAATTTAGAAACGAGCTTCTTAAAATCCTACCACTCTTCTAAGCACAGGTTCCAAGGCAGTGAAAAGATGCTCCAAGTTATTTACCATGACCACATCTCCAATTACACTGTCCAAAAATAGATGAATGAGAAGAGTGAAAAGTTAAGTTGAGACACAAGACATATAACATAGTGAAGTAAGCATTATAAAGGGATCAAACAAAGTAGAGAAAAGAGGAAGTAGATTGAAGCATGATGAGATAAACCCTAGCGCTATATGAAGTGCATAAAAAGTACATACGAAGCAAAAGACGGTCTAGCAGTGTTATTTCTCATCCGTTTGTCGTCTGGCTTATCATCAGGGTCTCGTTGAGAATCATTGAACAATCTTTTCGCCGCCATTTTCGGTGAAGAATCTGATGAGAGTGAAACTGTTTGGTGTGTTTGAGGTTAATTGAAGTGATGAAGCAGGAGGGGGGGGGGGAGCAAAAGAAAGGGGTTCGTTCGCATTTTATAGCTCTTCATACACATATTGCGTGTTGTTATTATTATAAGAATAAACACTACAGCGAAGGTTCATGGAATATTGGAGGAAACAGCGTAGCACTTAGCCCGATCATAACGTTGTATACAATGGTGCGTACGAATGATGCAACCACTTGGGAGTCAAGATTTCAAGAATCGAAGGGCCATTAAAAGTCTACCAATCTCTTTCACTTCTCTCCAAAGCTAAATCACCATGGACCTTCTCTATTTAAGGAATACAAAGGTATTAGAAAAAAAATATTGAAGACGTGGCATTCTTCATTTGGTTAGTACACTAATTTGTATCATTAAACTACTCTTTAAACATACTGTAAACATAATTAAAATTACTTTGTATATAAACTAAAATAACAAAATTATAAAAGTTAATCTATATATACTATGATTTAAATATATAAAAAGTTATTTTTTTTTTCTTAAAATGATTTATAAAGAGAAATTATGGGTTATGTGACAACATCAAGAAATGCTACAAGGATTTCAAGGAAAAGGGTGGAAAACTTATAAATAATAATTAATTAAAATCATATGGCTATAACGTTCAAATCTCAGAATTCTAAATATGTGAATTTTAAGTGTGATTAAATTTACAAAACTTTCCTCAGACTTAGAGTTTTTAACTCGGTTTTAGATTATGTTATGGATGGTTTGACAGGATTTTGAAGGCGAATGATCTTATAAGTTCAATAAATTTTTGTTATAATAAATTTTTACTACTATAAGGATTTTCTTGAAATATAAATTAATTTTAGAGACAAAAAATAATTAATTGACTAAATTAGAGATCATTTTAGGGACTAAATAAATTTTTGGTTTCTAAATTAGTTTCTATTATTGTTAAATGGTTTATAAATTGTTATCTAACTAAAAATTAAGGTTTTTGCTATCAAATTTAGAATCTAAATAATGAGTAGTTAACTTTGATTATTAATTAGATATCAATTTATAAACCATTTAATAATAATATAAACTAATTTAGAAACCAATTATTTTTTAGTTTCTAAAATGATTTTCAATTTAGTTATTATTGCAACTAATTATTTTAGTATCTAAAAATTGATTTCTAGTTAATGATTTTCTTGTAGTGTCATAAATAACTTTGATATCATCTTAAGAAATTAATCTCAACCTTACAAAATCAGTTTATAAAATAAAATTTACATTCACCTAATATTTCACAAGAACTTTTAATCAGAGTTCAAATAAGTACCCTTTGTAGCAAAAACTACAATTAATTCATCATTTATATTGAATTCTGTTTTTTTTTTCCTATAATTTGCTTTCTTGTTGTGTTTGGGTTCTGTTTTGATCTCAAGGGTGAGTGCTGTTACAGGACATTTTCTGGGAAGGATCGACGATGTGGATGCGTGTTGTGGGTGTACCGCGTTCTCTGAGGAAACTGATGTACGAGAACAAAGAAACTGTCTGGTAATTACTTGAACCGCAGCAAAAAGACAAAAATTATTATTCTCACACTCTGTTTTATTTGAAGACAAAATTTAACTTTCTTCTGAATGGACCAGAGTCCTGTACGGTTTCAACTTCCACACAAGTGTTTCAATGGTTAACTCCATTTAAGCTGCGTTCTTCTTTCTAGCTTTTAATCATGGCAGGCACACACATCATTGGAACATCATTTTTTTTTATGTCAAGTTTTATAATTCATACCAACTCACCATATTCAATAATTATTTCAACTTAGTTTAATTAAAAAGCTTGTTTTTTTTTCATAAAGCAAGTATAATTATATGTAACATAGGTACAAAGATACCTAACTCTTATATAGAAATGTAAAGTTCACTATTTTAATGAGCTCATATTAAAATATAAATGAGAAACAAAATCCTTTTAACTTTTATTGGTAATCACACTTTAGATTTAAATTTAATAATTTGTGTACTATAAAGAAATTTAACTCATTGTTGACTAAAAATAATATTATTCTCATGTGATCAAATAGATTATATAGTTGCAAACCATTAAAAAACTTATTCAACAAAGACAAGTGAAAGATGTATAGGTATTTTTGTTGTAATTATTATTTATTTATTTTTCATTGTGTGCAGCTTAATCTTACGAGGGATGTTTGTTTTTGTTTATTGTTTAGGAGATTTTCATTCATTGTTGGTATAGCACTACAAGAAAATCATGAAATAAAAACTAATTTTTAGAGATCAAAATAATTAGTTGCAATAGTAACTAAATTAGAGATTATTTTAGAAACTAATAAAAATTTTGGTTTCTAAATTAATTTTTATTATTGTTAAATAGTTTCTAAATTGGTATCTAATTAGCAACCAAAGTTTTAACTACCAATTATTTAGTTTCTAAATTTGGTAGCAAAAACTTTGGTTGTTAATTAGATACCAATTTAGAAACTATTTAACAATAATAGAAACTAATTTAGAAACCAACTTTTGTTTAGTTTCTAAAATGGTATCTAATTTAGTTACTATTGCAACTAATTATTTTGGTATCTAAAAATTGGTTTCTATTTCATGATTTTCTTGAGTGTAGTTGGGAATTGAGTTTTGAAGGGCAGGGACACCAATTGTTTTAGTGTTAATAAATTAATAAATATTTTCAATTTAAATTATTTTTTAAAATAAAATAATAGATTAATTTGTTTATTCTTATAAGCATTGCATTATTGTTAATTTGGAATTAATAAATTACCTTCCTTACTAATGGTTACAAAATTTAACTCCCCTACACAAAATGAAAGACTTGGACAACGTATATTTCAAGGTATGTTGCATTGTGAGAATATTATGTATTCCCGTGAATATTTGGTTGGTAATTTATCAACTTTAAAGAGATATTGAAGTGGAATTTTTTGGTTTTTTTTGGAAAGTATTTGTATGTTCCATACTAACATTTAGGCATAGCAATGAAAGTGATGTGTGTTTTATTATCCACATCCTTATTTCAAAAGTAAAAACCCACATGAATGAATATGAAATTTTTGTCTCATTTTTATATCAATAAATAATAAATATACTCATATCCACTCTTTTACATTTTCAAATATTATCACTTGAAGTCATATTATAAGAGGAAGTTAATTACAATTTAAATATCATTGACTAAGTGAGTGGTATGTGAAGAAATGGAGAATAATCACTTGAAGTAAGCTCAGACTCTTTAAATAAGATATGATACCCTATAAAAAAATCAATTAATTCTATAGATAAAAAATATTAGTTGTTATAGTGACTAAATTAGATACAATTTTAGAGACTAAAAAAATTAGTTTTCATTATTGTTAAATAGTTTCTAAATTGGTGATACCTAATTAACTATTAAGGTTTTAATTACCAATTATTTAGATTCTAAATTTGGTAGCAAAAACCTTGGTAGCTAATTAGATACCAATTTAAAAAAATCATTTAATAATAATATAAACTAATTTAGAAACCAAATTTTTTTTTAGTCTCTAAAATATATCTAATTTAGTCAGTATAGTAACTAATTTTTTTTTTTTCCAAAATTGATTTCTATTTGATGATTTATTTTTTTTTAATAATATTATAGATAGGAAAAAAAAGTAATTAATAAAAAAACTCTATTAAAATAGTCCACCATATTTTTCAGTGAAAATTGTTATCTAACAAAATGGATTAAAAACATTGAATTGTAAAAGTTCATTTATTTGTTTTTGGGAATAGGAAGCTTCGTGGCTCCTTCCTTCTTCCTACGTCCATGTCTCTCATGAGCTTGGACTTCCCAATCAAATCTAGTGGAATAAGAAAGTTGCCGGCCATTAAAGTTTGTCAAAACAGCATGCAAATGTGATAGAACAGACAAATTATAGGTACAAGTGTCCTTCAATTTGACTAGAAAAAAACACACACACAAAACTTAATTAATTCCATTTCTAAATTCTAGGGTAATTACTCGATGATAAACACGTTTTCTGTTAGTGTTACCTCTACTTTTAGGTCCATAAATGCCCTAAGAGGTTTCCCAGAAAATATGAAGCAACATGGTGTGGAAGAATTTGCAGCATAATGACCATTGATGTTGATGTGTTTCAAATTGCTCTGAGGAATTTGAAGATGCTTTCAAGTACTTTCGTCGTAACGTTGTAGAACTTTTGTGGCCTATAGAACATTGTCAAACTATGCATTAATCTATGTCTTGTAGTCTTTGAGTTTGGACTTGTTGAATATGTTGTAATAAACCTACCTCTGTAACGCGGCATGGTTAATTTTCTTATGTGTTGTGTGAATTGCTGATTAATAATTAATGTAAGAATAATTTCATTGTAAACCTTGATTAAATTATTAAACTCTTTAGGGGTTGACCATTTGTGGAACCATGTATAATTAACTGAGGGTTTGACCATTTATTAAACTTTGATTAATTTGTCAAATCAATTATGTGTGTGAACTAGAATTGATCAAATTTGATCATTGGTATAAGTTTGATTACAAACATGTTCAAACTCCATTTAACTTTAATTTTATAAACTTTGCTCTCAAGTTACTTCAAAATGTGTGCAGTAGATTTTAAAACCCTTATTAAAACTTGTAGTGCGATTTCTACGTTTTTGTTGGTTTATTTTATAACTATAGTTGTTAATACAAAGGACTTAATGTGTTTTTAGTTTGGCGAGTGAGATTTGATTTTAATCTCAGTAAAAAAGTTGATTTTAATCTCTCTAAAATAATTTTTTTTTATCAATTTTAGTCTTTCTGGTATTGTGTTACACTAATTTAATTACTTAATTATATTGAAAAAAAGACTAAAAGACTATTTCTAATGCGAAATATTAATATTGTAGTATAACGTTGACATGTGATACCCACAGAAGTTCTTAAAATTTGTATAATTCATTATCTATCTTAAAAGAAATATTAAGAACTAAAAATAGTCATCTAACAATCTTTAGAGATCAAAATCAAAGAAAAATATTATAAAAAAAGTTCATGCCTTTTATTACAAGGGCTAAGCAATTATTTCAAAAGCAACATAAGTAAAATCAAAACTAAATAAATTTTATAAAGATTCAAAATTCAAAATATATTTAAGCCTAATATAAATCATGATAAGAATAAAATAAAATACAATCATATTTATAAAATACAATCACCTCCTAATAATATTTTTTTAATAATTACACTAATTTAATAATTTTAAGAGAAAGTCAATAATAAGAAAAGCTAAATTAGGGTATTTAGTAAATAAACAAAGTAAAAAGTTTGAAGATTATAAAAAAGAGCTTAAAAAAAGTTAGAGTACTAATAAAACTTGAAAGTTGAATATATATAACTATAGAGATAATACTTTTATACAAGGATTTTTAATAATTGAAGGTTGTGCCTCTTTTCTTCAAAGATATTCTTTATATATATAAAGTAAACAAAAAAGAATGCTACACTCCTTAAAAAAATCCACTTAACAACCAAATACTAATAATATAATAATTATATTAAAATTTAAAATCTCATAAAAGTAAATTACATTATTGATGTAGAGTACAATGGTGGACATTGACCTACAAACTTCTAACTTATTGGAAATCTTTACTATTCGGTTGCCAAACTTTTCTTACTTGTTGAATCTTTTGTCTTTATTTGATTTATTGATAATTTTTATTAGTTTAGTTGCTTCTTTAATTAATCAAACATGTCTTTATGTGATTAGGGATGCGGATAAAAAAAATACTTCTGAATCCCTTTTCTAAAATATAATTTTAAATTTAAATGTTTGAAACATATTTTTGAATTCTGGAAATTCTTTTTCAAAATATATTTTAGGATTTAGGATTTAGTTTGTCTTTTAGAATTTTTTTTCCAAACTGTATGTTTTGTATTCCAGATTTATTTTTTAAATTTTCGAATTATATTTTTTGAATTTTAAATTTTCAAATCTACGATAGAAGGTCATTTTAGAAAATTTGAAAGATGATAGAATGCAGATTCGAATTGGTACAAAAGAAGTGTTGTTTTAATAAGTGGACTGTCCCAGATTTTGGCCCAAAACTTTACTACAAAGATCTGGTCAAATACAATTTTTTCTTCATGCACCCTCAAATTTCTAACTGTAACTCTATAATTTTTAAAATAACAATTTTACCTTTCAGATGCTAATAATGTAGGGTATTATAATTATAATTTACTACATTTTTATGTCTAAACATAAGGCACATGTATTCTTAAGAACATTTTTCATTTTCATATGGTAGTTTACTTTTCACTTAATATCTATTATATATACGATCAGAGCTTTAATATTCAATTTAATAAATTCATTTAATTTTCATATTATACATATATATATATATGTATGTATATTGATATCATATATCCAATTTTTAATCTTATAACACTTAAGAATTTGTAGTAGCATATAAAATTAATCAATTCAATGGTTTTATTGCAAATTAGTATACAGTAGATTAAGTTTACAAAACTTTATTGGGAAAAAAATCAGTAATATGTGAAGAAATATAAAATAACATTAATGAATAGAAGAAAAGAAAGGGTCAAATTCTTGGTACCCCTGAATTGAGTACTTGAATGTGAGTATGTGTATGTTCAACCCAAAAAATATGTAAGAAAACAGAAATGAATATGAACAAACAAAAAAGAAGAATATGGAGAGAGAAATCAATTGAATTGCATGAGCTTTGGAGCAAATCTGAGCAATCTATCCAAAGCATGAGTGGTGAATTTCCTTGCAAACAAATGACAAATGTTGGTGGTGTGACCATTGTAGTCACATGATGTTCCAAACCTCAGCTTGTTCAAAAACTCATTGTTCACATCATTTCTGTAATACCTTGAAGGATGAGCACCACCCTTTGCCCAATCAACCCATGTCAAGGTCCTATTGGAGTTCCTCTTCCAAAACTTGATGCTGACAAATGTGGGCAAGTAGTGTTCATCACTGTAGCAATTGGGGTTGCAGTACTTTAAGAACACTGGGAAGTAGTGGTAGTCAGAGACTGTTTGAAGGGCAAGAAAACGGTCTATTTGGAACCATTGAGACCCTTTTCTCCATTGGGAGAGCCTAATCTGAGGCCTCATTTGGGTCCTGTACCTGCCACGCCCCACTTCCCCTGGCAGATCATAGGCCTCCACAAAGGTCTTTGTTGAGTTCATTAGATAAGTGTAGATGGTGGAGAAGTTGAACAAAGGGATGCATGACTCTGAGAGTAGTACAAAACGTTGGTTGCTGAAATCAAGGAGTGCATTGGCTAATAAGCGTCTCTCTGCTTCTATCATGCTGTTCTCACCCCACCTCACTTCCTGCATCATTTTCACAGCACAGTATCATATCAGATTATGAATTTTGGGACATGCTTTAAGTCCAATGATTGAAATTCTCAGTTCACCAAACAAAAGGGTTGCTAATGCATGTTTTGTCTTCGTAAATTTGGTTTTCAAATTCAAAAAGTATATAAATTTGTCATTTCTAACTTTTTCTAACTTTTAGAATGAATTCTTAGAGATGAAGGGTTAAATCTGCATGTTTTCCAAAGCTTAAAGATCAAATTCTTCTGCATGAAAGTAGATAATAGTGTATATGTATTTTCTGAAGTTGTTCATGTTGTGTTTACCATCTAAACATAAATGAAATAGCAGAAAGGTGCATTTATTCTGAGCTCAGATTCTTTTTCTCATGCTAGAGACTGGGTACATGAAGAAAGGAATTGTGAAAAGAAAAGTCTGATGGGGGGTTGAATAATTGGTTCTTGAAATAGAAAAGAATAGAATTTTCTTGGAAGTGCAAAAGGAGTGGAATCAAAGAAAAGTATGACCAGTTTGTATTGACTGTCCAATTCAGGAAGCAACCAAAAAACAGAAACAAAAATGAACATTCAACAGATTCAGTGGACCTTATACACTGTTCAGTTTTGCAAAATTTATTTACCTCCCATGTTATATAGTATTGATACAAAATACAGACAAAAAACATGGATAACTAGCTAACCATGAAGAAATTGGAATTGTTAAAGAGTTTGAACTTAAACATTGAAGTTCATTGGAAAAAATAATGTGCTGAAAAAAGCATAAGATGTCTCAAAAGATCTTATTTAAAGGTATTGGTAGTGATCTTTTCAGCCTTTTAGCTGGAGTTTTGTTCTTTCATCAAAACTCTTCTTACAAGCAATCTTGCAGAAAATTCATAATAATGTGTGCAACTATAGAGACTTAATCACACGTTACAGAGTGTCCACTTGTTCATGCAGACAAGTGTTTCACAAGTTAGCAGTTTCCTAAAATAATTTGTAACAGGTATTTCCCTAAAAGATCAAATGCACTAGTAGCTAAATACAAGTAACCTTGCCAAGACAATAACACAAGTGTGTGGACAAATACTAAATTTGATATTTTAGAAAATTTTAAAAAAATTAAAAAAGATAAAATTATATATCATTCTTAATTTTATTATGAACTCGAGTAATTGAGTCACTTAAAAGTTCTAAAAGTCAGCAATGGAATCCGAAAAGGTGATATGGTGAATGAAACTGGAAAAGTTGCATCTTTTACTGTTTTTGGGAAAAATCAATTATAGCATTATGGTTCTTGCAGAAATGGTAAATATCATTTAAGAACCATTTTAGGATGAGAAAATTAATTATCTATTTAATTGTTTTGCTAATTTCAAAACTCTACTTGATCACATATAGCTGGAAAACACTGATTCTTAATGAAATAGGAATAAAAAGGAGAAATAACTAAGAAAGATAAAAGAAAAGTTCATGCCAATCTTGATACATTGTTGAATTAATCTTCCTTACCTGTTTTAAAGTATAATCATCATATAAAATTCAATACAACTATTAAAAAAATGATGTTAATTTCTCTTTCACTTTAACAATTCTTTGTCATTTTTGTTCAGTAGAAATGTGAAGAGACTGCAAGAAAAACAAAAACAGACAACCAGGTACTAGTTAAGAATGATACATTAACAAATCCATCAGATAACAACTTCATCCTACACAATCTCTGATTCATAGAAAAAGTGTATTTTCGTCATTTCATAAAAAAAACTGAAATTTTAGATAAGAAAAATGGAGTTGTAGACTGTAGAAATTGTCAATATATCATAAAACTTTTCATCTCTTAACAGTTATAAAAGGTGGAGTGCAGAAACTGACCTTGCTAGGGACATTGCGGCCATGAAAGACAGAGTTTTTAGGCACTGTTTCATTGGAAGAAGGGTAGGAATGGACATAGATGGAATACAACCCTTCATTTCCTTTGAAGAATCTCTCCCACAGAGGAGCCAACAGCACAGACCCTTTTGTCAAAAACATGAATGCAACCTTTGGGGTCTGTTTGAATGGGAGTTTGTGAATCATGGGAACCATGGAGGCTTTCCACAACAACTCTTCATCACTCATGTCATGCATGGCCATGGGGGGCTTCAAGAACTCACTCAATCCAACCCTGGTGAAATTCACCACCTTTGTGACCAAGGTGGAATTAGAAGAAGGTATGGTTTGGTTATCCTTCTGGGGTGAAGATGAGGTGTTTTTCTTTCCAGAATCAATGACTAATCCTTCAAAACAGTGAGATTCATTCTTTGTTTTGATGTCTGGTATTGGCAATGAGATGTTGGAGGAGATTGGAGAGAAAGGTGGTGGTTTGAGGGTGTTGGATGGGAGGGAGAATTGCTGGATTTGAAAGTTGATGAAGGAGAAATTCTTCACAAAGAAAGTGAGTGTGATTCCAATGAGTAAACCAATGCCAAAAACTAGAACATGACCAAAGAAGTTGAGAAGGTCTAGTTGAGCAAAAAAAAGGTTCAGATATGATCCTGCACCTTTGCCATCACCTTTGCCCTGTTGCTCCTTGTTCTTCATTGTGATGAGACAAATTCAGAATAAGCTTGGAACAGTTCAGAACAACCAAGAATGTTAACTCTGAGAGTTTTTATACAGTGAGAGAGATTGAAGAAGAATCCATGAAGCTTGATTCTGGACTCAAAGAGATACTTGAATTGATCCAAAAACAATACCTATATATATTCTGTTGTTTACATGAAGTGGGGGCAGAAAAGGTGTATTCTTTTGCACAGTTTGTGAAGGGTTATGAACTGTACACAGCAATGGAACATTAAATTATATATATAAGAAAAAAGGGAAACGTTTTATTTGGCTGAATACAAGAAACTCTAATGAAACATGCATTAAAGTTTGTGTACCTCAGTAAATATTAATTTAATGCTTTAATTATAAGTATAATGATAATGTTTGTTTTATATAAATATCATGATGCTATCTAATTAATTCTATGAGCTAAAAATAATTTTTTTTTCACAATTTAAAGACTAAAAAACTGTTTTTTTTTTAATTTGAATACAAAAATAGTTACATGTAAATTTGAATTTAATGGGCTAGATAAAAACAATTTCTTAATTCGTTTTTATATGTTAAAATTGATTAAAAATTATCCATTTAATAAAACATTAATTGATTTAATAAAATTCATTTACTAAAGAGGGAAATTCATAATTTCTAAGACATTTAAATACATTGTATTTAAATTTATCTCATTTGAAACTGATTTTTTTTTAATCTTTTATTTGAATCAAGTAATTCAAATTCACTAAAAATTTTAATTTTTTTTTTTCATGTGTTTCAATCATTTTCAAATGTAAAGAAAATATCAAAAAATAATAAAATTTTTTAAAAAAAATGTTGATATTGATGATGTTTTTAGTTGACCTTAGTTTATATTATTTTTAACTAAACTTCTTCTTGATTTTTTTTCGACTTTTCGATTGGCTAAAAAAAAATTCCAATTGGAAATGATAAATAAATAATCTTAATTAATGTTAGTTAAAAAAGTTTTCAATCAACCATGGAAAGAAAATTCTAGCAAATTATTCACAAAAATAACATTTTTGTTGATGATATAATGATGAATATTGTAAAAAAAATAATTAATCACTATATTAGAATTATTAAATAAAATAATTATGTTATAATCATTATTAAAAAATTATTAAATTAAAATTAATTTTTTTAAAAATAATTAATTTTTATATTATCTAAATTAGATACTATTTTTGAGATACAGTATTTAAATTAACTTAAATTATGAACAAATAATTTATAAATTAATATTTAATTACCATTACATAGATTTTAAAAGTTATCTAATAATAAAAATTAATCTAATTATTCTAATTTTAAAATTTCTTACCTAAATAACACACTTTGGCATAAATCATTTAAAATTCTTAGAAAAATTATCTTTCTTAATTTTTTTATCAAACACATTATATATGTAATGATGTTGATGATTTAAGATGCTAATATATTAAAATTATGAAGAGAATCATCACAAACAAAAAAGCTATATATTATTAATGTAATTAATTTGTTTAGAATATTTAGTTTGAAATATTTTATAACAAAATTACTTGTATATATTTATTTGATGAGGTTAATTTTTTAAATTATCTTCTTTTTTTTGTCACTTAGTTATAGTATGTTCTTGTTGTCATCCAATTATAAGATGTAATAATAATACTATTAATTTTATAATAATTACATCAAAATATTTATTAATGATTTTTACACAGTGCATTGATATTAAACTTTTCTCCTTGGGATCATATCGTATATTGTTTTATGATTTTTTTTGTTTTTTCATAATTTTTAATATTTGCATATGTTGCATTAATGTTTTAAAAACTTAATCTTAATTATTTTAAGATTCTTTATAGTGTCCTTTTAGGTTGATTAGAGAAAATAGGAAAATGCAATATTTTTCTTGGTTTTAATAAAATATTTATATTTTACCATTTTCATTTTTACCTCACAATGCATACATATATGTAAACTAATTAAAAGTTAAATGAATGATAAAACTATAAATAACAAGACAATAATTAATGTTGTCTTGAAATTTAAAAATAACAGTTAAACAAACAAAAAATATCACTAAAAAGTATTTATATATATATATAAACTAATTAAAAAGTAGATAAAAGATAAGAATATAAATTTTAAAAACATAATTAATATTATCTTCAACTTTAGAAATACAGTTAAATAATTTAATTTTTTTTAAAAGTAACGTTTAAAAAAGAAACGAGAAAAGTACACGGAATAGAAGTATACAATTTAAAAAAAATGTGGGTTTTACTTGGTAATTATTACAATTTAATATAAAATAAAAGAAAGATAAATTGATTAAAAATTGATAATTAATTAAAAAATAAATAGGAATTGAAGAAGAAAATTAATATTTTATTTCAGTGTCTTTATGGTAACTATATTCAATTCAACTCATTAAATATTCTTTATTGGTTTTTTTAAAATAAATTTATTCTCAATATTTAAATGTTAAGTTTCTCCTAAATACAAAAATAACTCAAATATAGCTATTAAACATTATAAAGGAAACATAAAATAAACAAGTACTAAATAGAAGAGAAAATTATATGAAGTTTCACACGTTTATTTCAGTCGTTATTTTCCTCTTAGGCTAAGAATATACAATTTAGTGTAAAAAGTATTTAATCAAAGTTATGAACTCATAACATTAGATCAGAAAAAAATTCAAAAAAATAAATAAATATATATATATATGATAATAAATAATTATGATCTAAATCGAAAATATGCATTTCATTTTAATTCATAGATAACAAATTATATGAATAAGTTCGAATAATTAAAGTTTTACTCTCCATGCATTGATTGATTATTTAGGATAAATTTTCATTTTTTTACAATTATAAACAAATTTATCCCAGTTAACTAAATCAACTATCCTTATTTTTTTTAATTGACACAATTTTTTTATTTTTTAACTGCCTTTTTTAAATTAAAAATAATATTAGCTCTTAATTATATTATTACTTTTCATGCATTTTTAATTAATTTTCATATATGCTTTTATTCTGATGTAATTTTTTTTTTATACTTACTTTACTAAAGTAATACAAAATTATTATATTTAAAAAAAAACTTAAATAAAACATAAAAAAGAGTATAACTTTCTCAATAATTGTTTGTGAGTTAATGGTGGCCAAAATCTTATATTTATAACTATGAAAGCATTTGATTTTACCAAAGCCATTTTTTTCTTGCAAACTTATTATACAATAATTATAAATCGTTATTATATGCTATGGAAGCTAAAAATTTATTTCATAACAAAGAAGAAACTAATTTGTTTTGCCCTAGAATATGCATAACAGGGGATATATTTATTATACTATCGAGAATAATAAGTTTTTTTTATTGAACAATATTTATTAAATTAGAAATAGTTTAATTAAATATAAGTATCACTTAAACTATTTATTTTATGAGTGTATTTAAAATAAAAATTAAATTTACTTTATTATTAATTAATACTAACTAGTTTAACTACTTTTACAAATGTTTATAATTACATATTTATTTTTACAAAACAATTGAGACATTTTGCGGATAGATATTAACAGTGTGTTATAGATAGAAAAATTTAATGGATAATTCATTTTTACAGAGAATTTGAAATACTTTTTAATAATTTATTTGGATAAAAAATTGAAATTCTAAATTTATTTTGAGTAATTAGATTATTTAAAATAAGATAATTTTAAATTTTATTTATAAAATAAAAATAAAAATTGTTTATATTCTCAAAGTGTCTTTTTTTATTTATTTCATAAGGTTCATCTTTTTTAAATCGTTATAAACTTTGTAAATCCGACACATAATTGAAATCACTGATTATTTTTAGTTGATATCGATTACAAATTATTTTTGTATTGATGTTATTATAAATTATTTTTATTTAAATTTTTATGATTATATTTTTTATTTTTGTAAATCACTATTTTTTTCTTGATATTAGAAACTTTTTTTTCGGTCAATGCTGAGAGAGTTTTTTTCTCGGTAAATATGAACTATTTATTTTTCAATTGACGTCAATGATGATTATTTTTGTTTTATTTGAAATGATTTTTTTATTATCGATAAAAATAATATATTTGTCAATAAGTTTTTATAGCTTTTTGTAGTGTTGATTGGAAAAACTTTTATCCAACGTTAACTAAAATTACTTTTGCTATATTAAAATATGTTGTTTACAAAAAAATAAAAAGTATATTTTACAGTATGTAAAATAGAATATCACCAACTACTTTTACAATAAAATAATTACATACTTTATAAAAATGATAAAATAAATAATACTTAATTAATCAAAGACCTACTAAAATTAATAACTCGAACAGATAAAAATGTATTTTTGAATTTTAAAATTATAAAAAATAGGGAGACAAACCCCACTCAAACCCATAAATAATTATACCAAAATCCTACAAATTATTTGTTAAATAGACACTTATTTTGCATATAGTTCAATCCAATATTGCTAAGTACTGTCCAGAATGGGCTGATATTTTTCTCAGCCTTTTCTTCATGCACCCCATAATTTTTAACTATACTCCTATAAATTTTTAAATAATCATTTTAATTCTTGTAAAAGTAATTTTTGGATTATCTGTTTTGTTTTAGAACATGTTCTCTAAAGTTTCCAGAAAATCATTTCCTTAACAAAATTTTCAAAATAAGATTTTTAGAGTAAATTTTCCTTCCATAATGAGCTTTCGAGAATATATATAATACATTCCAAAATAAGTTTTTCAAAACGTGTTTACAAGAACAAGTTTTTCGAAACACATAAAATATTTTTCAAAACCTAAATGATATCTTTCTACATTAAGGAAGGTATTTGATTTTTTTTGTCATTTGTTAGGGTGCAGTTAGTAATAATGAGGTGCAGAAAGAAAAGCCCATAGTTTCAAGTACACAGATGGGGCTTTTGTGTTGCGCTGGGCTTCATCATTGTCATTTTCTCTTTTTAAGTGTGGTGGTTCTTCTTGCAGTCTGTCAAATTTCTCCCTACACTCCCATCAATTAGGTAAAGTATCCCATTTAATTCACCATCATTTTAAAAATTGATATATACTGTTTTCGTCGGCTGACTTTGGTCGGTCTTCAGGATACTCTGACTTTTCTTCACATGATGTTCTGGATGTTGATCTTTGGGATAAAGGAAACTCTACCTATTGATCACATTTCAACGATCAAGTCAGTGAGAATATTCAAACTATAAATTTGTATCAGTATATAGTTCAGATAAACTTACTTTTACTCGGGGTCTCAAACCCCTTTTACAGACATTCCTTCAAATATTTTCATCAATTAGAATATTGTTTCAACAACAGGAATATAATTTCAACAACAAGAATATAATTTCAACAATAAAACATTCTGTCAATGTGCACCTTTATTTTCAGCACCACATTATTCCCAACAACTTTTAAAGATATATATCCTTTAATTAATTTTGTTATTCCTTTTGTTATTTCTACCTTAAGTATCTTCTTCATATAAACTACCAAATATTTGGACTAACATGTCGTTGAGTCCATACCTGGCTCAAGTCGAACTGAATATAACTTATCCAACCAAGCTTACTACACTTAAGTGCTGGAACTACGACCCAAACACGTCCATCAATACATATACTTTGAAAAAAATTATTTAAAATACACATTTCAAAACGTATACAATATTTTCCACAATTCCGAAAAACATTTTCCAAAAATATATTTTATGAAAATTTTAAATATGTATTGAAAACCTTATGAAAAAAGTAATCCATAAGTCATATTAAAAAGGAGCAACATAGTCTTTTACGAAATTGATAGGTGCACGAAAAAAATTGTTAGGATGCATGAAAAAACACCTTTTTAAGTGTTTATATATATATATATATATATATATATATATATATATAAGTCAATTATCCATATGATCTTGTTATTTATTTATTTTGTTTAATTTAAACTTTCAATTAATAAAAAAGTAGAAAGTTTCTCAATTTAAAAAAAAAAATGTAATAATATAATTTTTTTAGGTATAATAAATATTCCAATACCCTTATTGAAATTTACACGATTAATCTATAAGTATACACTATATCTAAATCATAATAAAACATTAAAAACTCTTTGGATTTACATAAAATGTACCCATATAACATCAAAGAAACACTTTATCTCATCCTATAGCAGAATCAAAATTTCGTGAATAACTCGTACGAGTGAAGGGTTTCTTTCCATGCATTTGACTTTAGCATCCACTCATATTAAAAGGGGCAAAACTAAAGATATTTTTGAGATAAATTAAGTTTAATGGGTTGGGGAGTGCTGCATAATGCCATGATTTACTCTAGTGGGTTAGTAAAGTCTTCAAGTCAAAACTAATATTACACATTGGATTAAGGACATTGATTACCAAATTAAAATATTCAAGTTTTTCTAATGAAATGCATAGAAGTACATTTTCTTATGATTTTTTCTAATGTGTTTCTATATACGTTTTAAGAGAAAAAAAATATCTTATTAATTTTTTAACCGTTAACAAAACTCTAAAACTTATATGTGGTGGCAGTCATTTTTTAAAATTGATTTGGCAATTTATATTACAGAATCTGAGATTTTTTTTGGTGGTAGGCATTTTGCCAATATACATGATCATCCCTAACAAAGTTTTGAAATAAAATAGTGGACCAAGTATATCACTATACCTTAAAATAACAAATTAATTAAATGAACATCGAGTTAAATAGTTAAAAAAAACTTCTTTTTGTTTATATCATTATTTTTAAAACTTGGTCTTGAATCATTAAGTTATGCAGAGTGGTTCGTTGCGGAGATTCCGTTATGATAACTCTAGGTCAGATTTATGTCAAGATGGGTTAGGCTAGTCCAAACCTAAGTCAGCTAGATTAGATCATACCTAATTAAAGTTAGGTTGAGACGCAATCAAGTCAAGTTAGTATAATTGATCCTATATTAGGTTAGGTTGTGTTGAATCCATGTTAAATTGAGTTGGATCAGATCCAAGTCAAACTTAATTGGGTCAAACTCATGTTAGACTAAATTGAGACGAGCCTACGTTATATAAAGTCAAGTGAGACTCAAGTTGGTCAAGTCGAACTAGGTTTAGGTTAGGTCAAGTTAGACAAGACCTAGGTCGAACTAAGTTAGGTGGACCCCTTAAAGAAGTTGAAATCACAACAAGATAGACCATATTTAGTTAAGACAGGTCTAGGTTAAGTCAAATCAACTTGTGTCAAAGTCTAGTCAATCTAAGTCATTTCAAATTTAATTTGGGTTGAATATCAAACCAAAATTAGATTGAAATATCTACAAATGTAATGAAGTTATTCATATATTTCGTTAACCCAATAATTATTATGTTGCATTACAATAAATAAAAAATATATTTAATAGTTATTTTAACTTTGTATAATAACTATGTGACTTTCATAATTATTGAGATTGTCATAATCAATTACAAATATATTATATTTTATTATTATTTTAATAATAAACAATTAAATTAATAAGTAAACAAATATAATAAATAACATTATCAAAATAAAGAAAATAACTTTTTTTTTCATTTATTTCTTTTTAACCAAATACATTTTTCTTCCTATTTCTTACCCTTTTGTTTTTTTCTCTCTACTATAGCAGAGTGTTCATCCATAGCAAAGCAAATTACACCTTGTGTGCCCAAAACAGGCTCTTTACTTATACTTTATTTCCTGCTTCTTTCCCTTTGGAAATAAGACTCAAAGTGGAAGAAAAAGGAAGGTGATATACATGGAAGAGATTATCTAGTCAGACTCAGCACACTAAAGAAACACACATTTTTCATCCTAAAGAATCCACAAAGCATATTCGGAATTGCTTTATATATGTGTGAGACACATTATAACACATTATAAGGTTGCTAACTGTAGTTGAAGATATGAACAATATTGAAAATATTTAGTGGGTTATATCTCTACATTACCAACAAGTATATCAGAGACCAAAAAAATATGTAGCAGAACTCAGTGTAAGTGTAAAATGGATTCATCTTCCATATTTGGAGAGAGAAGAAGACTTAAGTTGTTTGGGTGCATGGATCATAAATCATGTTATCCATAAAGGGGTTGCAACTTTGTGGTTATATCCAGAAGGCAGAGACAATTTGATATGGAAAACATCTCAGACCATCAGCATTTGCATTTCTTGATTCAAACATCAAAAGGTTGAAAAAAGAAGCGTTGAATTGCGTCAATAGTTATCTGTACGGTTCTTGTTTTTGTCCATACGTGGATTACACCTATGGAGTTTTCAAAAATCTTATCAGATAAGTAGTTGTATGATTCTTAGTTGATGAGTAGAATAAATATTCAAAATTGTTAATGAGTGTGTTAGGATATTAAGAGGTGGATTTTAAGAAGGTTTTTTTTTACTACGATGGAGTTATTTTTTTTGGTTTTTATCAAAATGGGATCCGTTTAAAAAAAATTATAAATTTAGGCAAGTCGTGTCAATTCGACACGACTTCATATGCAGAAATCGTTCCAATTAGGCACGACTTTTGCCATATCATACTGAAGTCGTGCCAACTTGACACGACTTCTGCCCCGTCATATTGAAGTCGTGCCAACTTGACACGACTTCTGCCTTCTCATACAGAAGTCATGTCAAGTTGGCACGACTTCTGCCACGTCATATTTTTTTAATTTTATTTTTAATTTTATTGTTTATATATTGGATAGTAAGTTATGTAATGTTAAAAATTAATTTGATACATAATTTTATAAGAATGTTAGTTTTAAGGAACAAAAAATTGGATAATCGTGTATGGATAATGTTTGACGGTAATGTAATACAATAACCTGATTATTTGATTAATTAAAAAATGAAGAAAATTGTTATTGAATTTGGAAATAAATAGATAAATGAAAAATTATTATATTTGGAAAATAAATAGAGAATTATTGTTTTGAATTTGCAAAATAAATAGTTTGAGAAGTAATGATTTTACAAAACACGTAATGATGAGAAGAAATTAATTTTTAACATTACATAACTTACTACCCAATATATAAACAATAAAATTAAAAATAAAAAAAATAAAAAAAAATTATGACGTGGCAGAAGTCGTGCCAAGTTGGCACGACTTTAGTATGACATGGCAGAAGTCGTGCCTAATTGGGACGACTTCTACATATGAAGTCGTCCCAATTAGACACGACTTGCCTAAATTTGTATTTTTTTTAAACGGACCCCATTTTGGTGAAAAAAAAATAAAAATAACCCCATCATGGTCAAAAAACCTTTTAAGAAAGTCAATCATAAAAAAATCATTCATTCATATATAATGTGAGTCATCGACTTATATATTATAAAATGTTATGTGAGATTTTGTACGTTAGAGCCGAAACCCTTTAATTCGTACGTAATACTATATATTTATGGGTATAGTTTGATAACAGTTTAATAACGGATAATTTGACAAGTTTAATAAATTCTCGCTATGATAGAATTCAACGTACTCGGACTCTGATACCATAATACTAAGAAATGAACTTTTAAAGTCTAATTCAACTTACAAAACCGACTCAAAAGAATGATTGCACCACTTATATTCTAAGAGGTATACAAAGTAAATCTCGAACCTATAATTCAAACATTTGATTCAATTTTTTACATAATTTTTTCCACATCCAATATTGTTGGGTCATGGGCCTAGGCCGACCCATTGTCATTAAAGGCTAGATGCCGATCTAAATATCGCGGGTATAGGTCAACCTAGTGATCGAGCACAACTTTTAGCCAGCAGTAGCCTTACTTGCCTGTGCATAAGGCTAGGGGGCATGTTGGGTTATTGGCTTGGGGCTGACCTTAGGTCATTTAGGTAGGAGGCTGATGTAAATGAATAATATAAAGGAAATAGCACAAAACGGAGATTTGGATTAATTAGCATCAATCAGGCAATAAAGAGAGAATCATAACGACATACACAAGGTTAAGATTGACTCCATATATACTAGGTAAAACTTCACAGATAGACATATCACAATTTAGGTTAAGAATACACTTGTTCTTAACTACCTTGAATGTCCTGGATTTAGGTCTCCTATTGACCTGTCTAGAACAAATATAAAATAAAACTGTTTATATGTATTAAATATTGTGGAAGTAATGTCTTTATAATTTTCTTTTATGCACAACTTGAATGTTATATTTCTCAAACTAATACGGGAAAGTTCCTCTTAGTTGAGACTCATTTGTGGGATATGAGAAGACATTATGAAGTAATAAATTGATAGTCCAATATTTGAAACATTTTTATGTAGAACATAGAAATGTGAGATATTGTAAGAACATATTTTTTATATGTTTTTCTTATAAGAGTTAAGAGATTCCTTAAATGTCTAATATTTTATTCATTCTATTATTATTTATTGAGAAAAAAAAATCTATAAACTAATGTAACCTACTATTATTATTATTTAATATCAAAACAAAAAGGTAGATGTTGCCTTCTATCATTTTTTAGTGTGATATACTGTACACACCATTATATCCCACCTTAAGATAATCTAGTGTTGTTCTCCCCAGAGTTTATTACTCCTTTGTTGTTGAATTTTCCTGAAATCTTCAATAAGTATAATATGGAGTAAGTGATAAATCTTTGATTTGTAGTTTTTTTAAATTTTTATATAGATTTCGAATAAATATGAGTTGAAAATTTTATATTAAAGTTAATGTTTATATATTTTATATAAATTTAATCACGACTTATTTAAGACCGAATTCAATCGATGTGTCTTCTAAAACAACAAATAATAATTATACATCTAAAAATAAATATAATGAAATAAATAATCGTTAACTGGTAGCTGAACTACTTTACCCTTATTTGCATAGTAAACTGAGACTTTACTTAGTTTGTGTATTGACCATGATGTGTGTTGGAATTGAAAACAGTGATCATTTGACAAATTTGCAAAGGATGTCTCTTGTGTTGTAAATGGTCAACGATTGTAAAAACCATGTTCAGAATCTGTGTTGCGCACTTAAAGCACTTTCGTTTGAATCGTGCTCACCAAATTCATGAATCATTATTTGACGAAGAAAAAGGTTTCATGGTTTCACTTTGGGTTACAAAATCGAGGTTAAATCACACTGACCCACCTGAAACTCATAAAATAAACACACCATTTATTTATTTATTCACTTTCATAACTAAATAATGATTTTGGTTATTTCATAACTTATTTTATATCATTAGATTATATACCTATGGCCACTTTCTCTAAAGTTAGGTCACCTGATGAAATATTATTAATTGGTCTTTCAAGTTAAGGATATATTCATCTCAACTTCCTTAGAATCCATTATTTCAAGTGACTACTGACTCATATTCTATGTAATGTGAGTTTGAGTTCCACTAATCACCAAAACACTTTTCAAAGTGTTTATAGAGTTTCATGGATTGCTTTAAATTATAACTTAGATATAAAAATTATAGAGAATCAACCCACGTAATTTTTTTATGTTTAATATTTTTGTTTTAAAATTTATTATCAGATTAAAATTTTTTATTGTTTTTTTTTAAATCTCAGAAACAATTAATTCATTATTCTCCTCTTCTCGGTTTCTCGATCTTTTGCTATTGATTTGGACTTTCGGTTACTGAATTAGTTAATTTGGACTCTGTTATATGGGTTTGGGCGTTTTTTTCAACTACTAGATGTAGATGTGGGTCAACTCTCGACTTCTAGGTCTAGGATAACTCTCAGATGGGTGTTTATCTACAAGGAACTCCAATAATAAAGTTGGAATCTCAGATAAAATCATTCTACTTAATAAAACAAATCACCTATTTACCTAAGTAGAAAAACAAATCACCTATTTACCGTGATTGTTATTGGACTTTAACTTGATTAAACTTTTCATTTTCAAACCTTATTACTAAGTATATTTGTAATATTCTAAACCTATTTATTAAAATTTAATACAATATTATTCTAAATTTTAATATTTTGTTCGTCTTTCACTCAGCTAACCAGTACACTAATCATGAAAGTGATATTCCCATAATTTTATATTAATATGACAGTTGATATTTTATTACTATAATTTGTTTTTTTAATACATAGGGGAATAGGAATCCTTGACTGTATATGCATATTATAGTTGTTTAGTTCTAATAAAATTTTAGCACAGAAGAAAATATATACAGTAATACTGTATGAGTTGACCTGACATGAACTCCTCAGATTTAAATAAAGTAAAGTAAATTAAAAACTTAATAATTTGATTAAACGAAATAATTTTCTGGATTTGAACTTGTTTTGAATTATGTTTTATGTTTGTTTAAGAATAAATATGATTAGGATGAACTCGATTTTTGTTTTACTTGGAAGCTACCCTTAACTTGTTGGTTATGCACATTTGTTTGATAGATTAAGCTGTGTTTAGCTTCAGATAATGTTTGTTTAATGTTAATAATGTTTCTAGAAGGTATTATAATTGAAGAAAAATGTGTTACACTGTATAGCATATTAGGTATGTTTAAGGAAATGATTAAAAAATGGATTGAGACTAATATTTTTAGATGATTGAGAGAAAACCCTGAGACACTATGGATATACTTTAAATAATAATAATAATAAAGGTTAAAAGATGCCTTTCCTCCATCTTTATATATTATAACGTAAAATTAATTTTTATTTTTAGTCTAAATTTTAAATCTCTTAAATATTTATGATAAAAAAGTATTAATAAAAATTTATTTTAATATTTTTTTATTACAAGTATAAGACATCTAAACTTTAGCATAAGATGAAAACCAATTTCGCCAAAAACAGAAAAAATATATTTAACTCTACTACTTCTACTACTAATAATAATAATTTATCATTAATAAGGATGTTTTCATTATTTAACCGTTTTTTACACGTTACCCATTTTAATTTTATTACTGGTATAAAGATTACCTACAATTATTAATAATGAAGGAATATTTTTTAACCCTTTTTATATATTCTCTTACCTATTTGACTTTTATGATCACAATTTATTTTATTGATTTTATTATTTGTAAGAAAATTATTTATAGTAAATAGTAACTATCCTTTAAGTGCTATGTAATTGTAGTATTATAAAAGTTAATACAAAATATTTTTGTATAGTTTTAATATGATTTTTAATAATTATTATAATATGATTATTTTTTTAATTATATTTTTTATATAAAAAGTAGATATACATGTGTTTGTGCTTTCAATAATAATAATAATAATAATAATAATGTAAGAAGGAACTCCGTGTGTATATTATCTGTATATATAGTATGAAATAAACAACAAAATAAATAGTTTACTATAGCTTATCAAATGACCTTTCACGTTACATTTGAATAATGAGTTATTTTATTTAAAGATTTAACATTTAAATATTAGTTTTTGAATAAAATAGCGAGTTTTGATTTTAGTCTCTAATTTTATTATTTAAATCTAAAATGATTACTTTTTCCTTTTTAGTATTATATATCACTAGTTACTGTTTATATGTATGAAGCGTTAAGTGACAAAAAATCACACAGTGATTAAAACAAAAATTCACACCTTTAACAATAATTAAAACCAATTATTTCAAAATTTACTAGAATAAGTAATAAATATTTTTTCTATAGAAATCAAAACCAAAACTCCTTATTTCTAACATACTAAAAAGTATCTAAACCTATAATTAATTACTATTTATATAATTAAACAAAAAGTTTCTTTTTAATTTCTATACTAGGAAACATGTCAATATAGTTTCTTATATATAATTTTGAGCTCTTGTTCCTATATATAAACTTATTGCGTTTTAATTTTTACAGCAAAAAATAAAAGAAATATATACGCAAGGAAAAAAAAATCAAGGATAGTAACTAAAAATCATAAAAGTGAAATGAGCCAATTAAACCTTTATTTTATCTTGTTAATTATAATCCTCTGATTTTTGAAATACTTTTTATTTATTTATTATTATTGTATTATTATTTTAAAGATTAAGATAATATTAATTAATATTTGGACGAAGTATTTGAATGTGTTTAGGTGGTAAATGGATAGGTTAATGGTGTGATTGGTTTGACATATTAGTAGAAAGGGATAAGAAAAAAGGTTAATAAATGAAGAGATTGTGAAAGGAATGAAGAAGGATTGGATGGTGGAGGAATGTGTTGTGCAAAGCCAAGACAGGCATAAGCTTGCACCAGCATGGGGCTATCAAGTGCCAACTAATCCTCGCCACACACTCTCCTCGTGCCTCCCTTGTGCCTTTCTTATCCTATGCCAACTCTTTCACCTTTCCCTTTCTCCCCAAACTAACATATAATATAACTATTTCCTCATAAAAAAAAATAACTTTTCAAATTAAACCAATTTTATAAATTAAATAAATTATTCTAATAATTTTACACTAGAGACAACTAAATGTAAAATTTGAATCACAAAACTATAGTACAAGTACGAAACACTAAAAACAAATAACATTCCACGTCTAATGCTTCTTCTAGCCTCATGTTTTCAACCCTGAATACAACCTATGAGGTTCAGACACTTCTCTTAAATGACGTATCTGTATCTGTATCCGATACATGTATCGGTAGGATACTTATCGCTGAATTGTTCAATTTAAAAAATATTTGTTGGATTTTTTAAAATTTCAGCACGGTTCTAACACAATTTTAAAATGTATAAATACAATTATTTTCTAAAAACTCAAATTTATTGTATAAATTTTTATTATGATTATAAAAAATAAGGAATAAATTCTTTTGAACCAGTAATGAAAAATATCTTCCTGCTCCCAAAAGAATCTGGAACATACTCACATAAATATTTATTTTTAATTTATATAATTTAAAATTATATAATATATAGATTCGTGTCCCTGACTCTTACATTTTAAAGATTATACATATCGTATCAGTGTCCGTATCCGTACTGTATCTGTGCTACATAGGATACAACACTTTCTCATTATTATTACACTAACTCTCGTATACTCATCCTCTTCCCACTTTCTATCATTCATCAATCTTCAAAACCCTTTCAACCATCACTTTATTTAAGAAGAAAAATTATGATTCCAATAAATAATTGAAATCGTGATATTTTTATCGCTGTAAAAGTTATTTTTGGTTAGAGAAAAATAGAGTCTCACATTTTTCAAGTAAATGAAAAAAACTTACTAAATCGCATTTTCAGAAACACAAGGTCTAAAAAGCCTCATATTCATTGCAGAAATAGCAAATGCAATATATTTTTAAAGAAAAATAAATAAAAAAGAGCTCATTCTAATTAAGTTTTTAAGAAAAAAGGGAATATTTAAATTTAATAAATTAGAATAGAAAAACATAGATGACATCAAAGCTAAAAGAAATAATAAAATATAGTAAGAGGTACGACGAAGTAAGAAGAAAATGCAAAGACGAAGAAGCAATCCAAAATACTCTCGTCGTGACTCGTAACCCTCGTTTGACATCAGCATCCTACGTGGCACTTTGTAGCCACGTGGCGATGACTGAAGTATATAAACATGATGATATACCTCAGTCAGTCAGAATACACCAACCTCGCAGGTTTTTTAATCTTATCGCACTAACCAAACAACCCCTTCTTCTCCGCTGAGAAGTTAGAATAGAACGAAACAGCAACGACACGAAAAGAACGTTACTCTTAACTCCTGCAATCAAGATAACCCACCTCTCTCTCTCCCTCGCGCACGCGCTCACGCGCACACTCCATTTCCAACTAACAAATCTCGCGAACCGACGCGCCCTGAAGACCTAGGGAGAGAGGACCTTCCCGGAAAATTGAGCCGCGAGAAAATTTACCGACGGAGGAGAAAAAATTAGAAGCGGATGGCGACGCCGCTGACGGGACTGCAGCACATGGACGGCGGCGGCGGAGTGGCGGTGATGTCGAATCCGGTGAGCAAGGTGGATTCCTCCGCCAATGGCGGCGGCGGCTTCGGCCGGTCGCTGTCGGAATCGCCAATTCTGATATTCTCGTTCTTCCATAAGGCGATTCGGAACGAGCTCGACGCGCTGCACCGATTGGCGATGGCGTTCGCCACCGGAAACTGCTCCGACATCCAGCCCCTCTTCCAACGCTACCAGTTCCTCAGATCGATGTACAAACACCACTCCAATGCTGAGGATGAGGTGCAAGTTTCGGAACCGTTGTTATTCCTTACTTTTTGTTCTTAATTTGATTGTTTTCGTTCCTTGTTCGATTGAATAATCGAGTTTGTCTCCGTGAATAGTGTTGAAAATGATGGTTGATGTTTGATAGCTTTAATTTAAGTTTCAGTGCAAACGTATAATTATATATAGTCTTTTTGTTATTCTCGTTACTTTTTTCCGCATTTTGATTTTAAAAACATGAACTAGATGTATAATTGTATGTAGATTATGGAATCCGAATATGATTCCCAACGCCTTTGCTTTTTCTTTATCCTCTACAAAGATCGTAAATCAGTTCAACCGTCCATGTCGCTATGGTTGTTGAGCTATGTATAGTGATTATGCAGTTAACGGCGGTGGGGGTTGAACTATGCGGCTGTCACTAAATAGCTGTAATTAGGTTTAAGAGAATGTATTCTGATTCATGACTGAATTGAGCTTTTATATGACGGTTAATAATTGTCGTTACCCAGTAGTGATCAGCTAGCAGCACATAAATTAATTCCATTCTAGTGTGGTGGATGTGAAATGACTGGGCTAGGTGACTAAAATGTTTGGTCACACCTGTTGCACGGATTTACTATATTTTTAAAAAATATTTGGACGAAGATGCTGTGGACTGTGTTTGATTTACCTTTTTCAGAACATCCTATAGACTTCTTGATAGAGTCCAATGGCTGCCTTTTTGTGATTTTAAGGCTGTATGCTACATGTTTCCCACGAGGAATCCTTTTCTCAAACCAGTACCATTTTTCTATTAATATTGATTAATATTTGCTGCTTTTCTGCTGTGTTCAAACATTCTGAGGAAAATCTGTTCTCGATTGTAGGTGATTTTCCCAGCTCTAGATATACGGGTAAAGAATGTAGCACAAACATATTCCCTTGAACACCAGGGTGAAAGTGAAATTTTTGAACATCTATTTGAGCTGTTAAACTCTTCCATCCATAATGTTGAAAGTTTCCCAAAGGAGTTAGCATCCTGCACAGGAGCTCTGCAGACATCAGTTAGTCAACACATGGCTAAGGAGGAGGAGCAGGTATAAGTTTGATGAATAATTCTTTCCTTGATTTCCACTTGAACTCTGATTAAGAGATAAAGGCAACGTTTAAGATATCAGAAAGATGGACTTTGTTTTTTCCTCCATACAAACTAAAAGGCCTATTATTTACTATTTGGTTATTTCAGGGTAGGCGCCGAATCCTAAGTGCTGTAGCTATAACAATTATATTTTCCCTATTTTATGCATACTTTTGCTTACTTGATGGGTTAAATATTCTGGTTATTACTCTTAACCCAACCATGAGGTCTTAAGCTAGTTAATAATAATTAAAAATTGGTAATCATTCATTAGTATAAATTTTCTGGCAACAATAGACTTATCAGATGCTGTCTCTAATGTTAGCAATAACAGATTTTGCTTCTATGACGTTCATTGCTGTGATTGGATTACACAGTTTACGACTTTAATAACTTCATATCTTCTGTCTAGAAAAAAAAAAGTGCCTGTCATTTGACAGAATTCAGACTATATTTCATTACTTTGTTTTATTTGTTGACATGGAAATACCATTTAGGAGAAAAACATGCATGCAGATTTGTGAATGTTCATGATAAAATTTTAAAATTTGTGCATGTGTATGAGGTTATCAACTAGAAGATTCAAACAAGCATGCTTAGATATGTTCATGTCTGACTGTCGATCTTAAGGAAGTTTACAAACCAATATCATAAATGGTTCACAGTCACACCCTTCATTTAAATGGCTGAAAATCTTGTTGCAGTAGTGATTTATATGATATTTTTGCTCGTTGGATGATATCAGGTATTTCCACTGCTTCTTGAGAAGTTCTCCCTTGAGGAACAGGCCTCTTTAGTTTGGCAGTTTCTCTGTAGTATTCCTGTGAATATGATGACAAAATTTCTTCCGTGGCTCTCAACATCTATATCACCTGATGAATCTCAGGATTTGCGGAAGTGCTTAAGTAAGATAGTTCCAGAGGAAAAGCTTCTTCAAAAGGTGTAGTTTTGTGTACTGTTTTACATCTTGTTCTTTTCTTCTCAATGCTACATTATGCATTGAACAAGATTTTTGTACATTTGATTTTCATGGTAATGTATCTGATTAAATTCTTGCTTATTGAAGGTTATTTTCACCTGGATGGAAGGGAGAAGTCGTGCTAACAACACAGTTGAAAATTGTGTAGATCATTCTCAGGTGCGATGTAGTCGTAATCCTTCAACCCATCAGAATGGGAAAATAAAATGTGCATGTGAGCCCACAGCAACTGGGAAAAGGAAATATTCTACGTGTATCATAGATGTTTCTGATACCATGACAACACATCCTATAGATGAAATATTGTTCTGGCATAATGTGATAAAGAAAGAGTTAAATGAGATAGCAGCACAGACCAGAAAGATACAACTCTCTGGAGATTTTACTAACCTGTCAGCTTTCAATGAAAGGTTGCAATTCATTGCTGAAGTTTGCATATTTCACAGGTATCATTTTAATTATTTTAATTATTTTTTACACTTCCAGGTTCAAATTGTGTGAACAACCACTTCACTTGCAGAAGTTAGTCTGTGTATGTATATCCTAAGTATCTGGACTAGCTTTTATGAGATTATTAGTAATACTAAATGAATAAGAAAAGGAAAATGTCCATCTTAAAGAAGTGAATAACAGTTGTCAACAAACTTTCATGGAATGCAGCATAGTATTTTTCTATCAGAGGAACTCTTGTGACGTAGCATGTTTGATTGACAAAACAATTGTCATAAAAGATACATGTGTGATAACTATCTTAAAATCTATCTTTTGTGCTACATTTCTTATGTAGTGCTAGAAGTACATGGCAACTACAATGAATGGGTAAGAAATAAGGTGTCATTGAATATGGTTGGAGTAATTTTTAATGTGATTGACCAAACAATTATCATAAAAGATTAATTTGTGGTGCTATCTGAAAGTTATCCTCTATACTGCATTATTTGTCTGGTTAGAAGTCTGTGACCACTATAATGAATGGGTAAGAAATAAGGTGTCATGGAATGTAGTTGTAGTAATATTTACAAGAGGATCTTATGATCTACTATAGTATATAGAGTGTCAGAATGACTGTCAAACCAAAGGTATGCTACATTCTTAAATGATATCCTCTATACTTCATTCTTTATGTAGACTTAGAATGTACAAGGAATGTTAATTGTTTATTTATATGGATGCAGTATTGCTGAGGACAAGGTTATTTTTCCAGCAGTAGATGGAAAGTTTTCTTTCAGTAAAGAGCATGCTGAAGAAGAAAGCCAATTTAATGACTTCCGTTCTTTAATTGAAAGTATTCAAAGTGAAGGAGCAACATCTAGTTCAGAAACTGAATTTTATTCAACATTGTGTTCACATGCTGATCATATATTGGAAACAATACAGAGGCATTTCCATAATGAAGAAGTTCAGGTAATTCTTCGTTTGTGATGAAATAATTTTTCTCAAGAGCTCCTCAAGCGAGATGCGTATGTGTTAGTATTACAATAGGATGATTAGTAAGTTGCTTGGGGGGGAATTTTTGTCCTATTTGCAGAAGTTAAATCGTAGCTCATCAAAGGTTGATAACTATGAGCGTTTGTTGTATTACCTAATTATTATTGTTATTGTTGTTAGTTTGATGGAAATGTATGACTCAGGAAGGGGAGTTCTCTACTTCTTAATCCAAAGTTGGGCATATACAGGAAGCATTTCCCAAAATAATAGCCTTTTCAAGCTACTTTTTAATGTATTTTTTCCATGTGCCTAATTCCTCATTTCTGTAGGTTCTTCCTCTTGCACGGAAGCACTTTAGCTTCAAAAGGCAACGTGAACTTCTCTATCAAAGCTTATGCATGATGCCATTGAAGTTGATTGAGCGTGTCCTGCCATGGTTGACTAGTTCATTAACTGAAGATGAAGCACAGATGTTTTTGAAAAACATGCAATTGGCAGGTATTTTGCTTCTTTCTGAAAGAAAATATATTTTTAAGATATTTAGTTGTCTTCTATATTTGACTATTTTTCAATTTTTTCCAGCTCCATCAATAGATACTGCTCTAGTCACACTTTTCTGTGGTTGGGCTTGCACGGCTCGTAAAGATGGTCTGTGTTTGTCTTCTAGTGTGTCAGGCTGCTGTCCTGCCCAGCGAATTACTGATATTGAAGAAAATATTGTTCAATCTTCCTGTCCTGCTTCTGCATTGTCTGATAGAGATTGCTCAATATTAGCTGAATCAGATGGGACCCAACAAAGATCAGTCAAGCAAAACATACAGCAGGTGCACAATGAAGATGTCTTTGAAATTTCAGAAAGTGAAAGTACTCAGAAACAATGTTGTAGTTCGCGGTCTTGTTGTGTGCCAGCTTTAGGAGTCAGCAGGAACAATTTGGGGCTGGGTTCACTCACTACAACCAAGTCCTTACGCTCTTTGTCCTTCACTGCTTCTGCCCCGTCCATTAATTCTAGTCTTTTCATATGGGAAACTGACAACAGCTCAAGTGATGTTGGCTCTACAGAAAGACCAATAGATACCATATTTAAATTCCATAAAGCC
>Ga0123342_1001686_pt1 | contig 37184 bp, 17 predicted proteins | sample Turbeawhitnodule_FD_89960 | JGI IMG/M metagenome (GOLD analysis project Ga0123342, IMG submission 89960) | Root nodule microbial communities of legume samples collected from Mexico - Turtle bean Mexico white nodule | ecosystem: Host-associated > Plants > Roots > Nodule | place: Mexico: Nepantla...
AAAAATATATATATATATATATATATATATATATATATATATATATATATATATATATATATATATATATATATATAAAAGGAGCGTTGGGAAAATAGTGGAGGACGTTGTTTTATTCTATTTACTCATGTAATATTTTTTAACACTTTAGGATGTTAAAATAAATTTGATAAATAAAAATATTATTCTTTTTAAATTCGATAACTAAAATAGATTTATAATTTTATAGAACAACAAAAATGACTCAAAAACTAAAAATATAACTAGATATTATTTTTATATTAATTTGTACTAATTAATATATAAAAGAGATGTCAATTTTTAACTATTTTTCACATACACAATTTTTCTTGTACAACATTTTGAAAAATATTTTCTTATATAATTATTATTATTTTATAACATTTATTTTATTTTTATTCTTATTCTTATAAATATATTTTTAGAGGTGGAAAAAAAAATTAAAGTCACATTCCATCAACATCTATATTTTCCATAGAAATAATAATAATAACATAAGAGAATTTTAATTTATAAAAAGTGTATATAATTCATTACTAATTATTTATTTATTTTATTTTAAATAGTTTTTAAATTCAATAATTACCTATAATAAAAGTATAAAAAAATATTATTTTACAATTATTTTTTTATAAATTTATTTTTCATATTTTAATAATTACTTTTTTATTTTAAAAATTACATATATTATACAAAAAGTAATAACTAGAAGTGTTTCCAGTCATTTATACCTATATATAAGGAATTCTTCTCTTTAACTGCTATCAATTATTTTTCTATTTTATCTTTATATCAATATTTCATTTTATTTCAATATTATGAACATTGCGTCATTTTTTATTTTTTCTAAAAACATTCAATATACGTAGAGGGGCGGTTTTGATTTGAAAGAGCAATTTTGAATTTTAAATTTTGAAGATTCCTTCTTTCTTGCCACATAACATTTTGTTAACTACCGCTCCCCACTTCTTTATTAACCTTCATGTATTCTCTTCAACTTCTCATTTTAACGTTTTTGAGAAATATTGTTTTTGAATAATAAAAAGAAGGCCAAAGAAAGAGAAACATCCTTCTGTCTCTTTGTAGGAATGTTTTTTCGCAAAAACGACTCTTTTGTGATGCTCAACCAATACTTAGGGAGGGACAAAAACTCAAGCCAATACTTAGGGAGGGACAAAAACTCAAGCCGTAATGAAGATTAACGCTTCTTTCATGTCTCACAATTTCACCACTCCATCTTTGTTGCCACTCGCTATAACGGACCTGTCCATAGGAAGCGACATTGCGTTCACATAACCATCGTCTCTGGAGGTTGCAAAAATGCTTCAGCAACGCACTACTGTCACCAACCTCGGAGATGACAAAGTCATTGGAGAGTGTGGTAGAGAGGGCATGATAGGTGTGTCCGACAAAATGTGTGTTGAGGTCGCTGGCCATGGAGAAGGAAAGGGGTTTCATTGACTAATATAGTGAGTTTTACTTTTGGTGGTTTCTTTCTACTTTTGAAATTTATTGTTGTTTCTCTCACCCTCTCTCTTTGGGCAGTTGCTATTGAATTAAGGATTTTATTTATTAGCTATTATTGTAAAAGTCTATGCTTTGCCATATGACCCTCAAACATGATTTCATAATTCAAATTTATGGAGTATTTGTGTTTGTCTCCATGTAACTGTATATAATCTTTATAACTTAAAATAAAGAATTAGCCAAGGTTGGACACGCTGAATTGAAATTTTTTTTGGGACTTTGTTTACTTTCTTTCAATATAATTCATGCTAACAAAATATTGGGTGAATTTTATCAATTACAGTGAAACAACTTTTGCTTGGTAAATTTTGAATGATTAATGTTTAGTGATATCTCGGTTAAGTATTATGTTATTTATCATTAGACGATTGGAGATCATACCTTATTGGTCAAGACTAAAATAATAGTCATGTTCTTCGTATAATTATAGTCCATGTAACATGGTGTTTCTGAGGTGCCTATGATATCAATTATTAACCTGCATATTTTGTGAGGAATTGAGACATGAGAAATTGAGAACAATATGCATTTAAGGTTTGTCATTTTATGACCTATTTGTTTTTGTAATTTGCAATGAGAAAATGACTATTTTCCCATTCTAAGATTATGAAACAATTAGGTTTATATATACTTGCTTTGACTTTCTTTTTCCAAGCAACTTATAAGTTGTCTCTACTCTTAATTATATCGTGTAGTAAAAATTTACTTGACTTCTATATTAAAGGAGTAATATATGTTGAGTGCTTATAAATATTTTATTTATTCATTAAGCAACTTGATGTTATGTAAAGTTCTGAAAATATTATCATGAATGAATGTTGTAAAATTGCAAACTCTCATTTTTCCAATTTGTGTCAAATATGTTCTCAAACTACAATAAGAACTAAAAAAAAAAATCAGTATGTCAAGCACGATGAAACTTTAGTGATAAAAAAAATAGACACATAATTGTATGTATTGAGCATTAAAAATGTTGGGATGTTGAATATGCTCTAAAACAAAATGGATGATTTATGTACTTGACAAAAATTTCATTCATACTTAATTTCACACTAATTAAGAATGTTAATGGTAGTTAAATTAATTTAATATTATAGATTTTGTAAGATGCAAATTATATTTTTCTAAATTATCCTAAACTATAATCACTAGAAATAATGCCTAAATTTAGATATAAGAATATTTTAAAAATTAATTATGAATGAGACAATATAAATACTCTCTCATTATTTCACCATGTCACCATTTATAAAAAAATTAAAATAATAAAATATAACAATAGAGAAACTAAAAGGGTAAAAATAACCGTCAAATGATAAATAAAAGAAAAATTATTAGCATATTTAGACCATGTATAAACTTAACAAATAAAAGTTAAAAATGTATAAACTTGACAAATAAAAATTGAAATTCCATTAACATTAAGTTTATGATCAAATTAAAAAATTAGATACGGAAATGATCAAATTAAAAAATACATATACACAAAAAAAGTTTATGATAACATTAAAAAATTATGGAGCCACATAAATTTATGATAAATTAAAATATTATCGAATAAATTTATAGTTTATTTTAATAAATATAAATACATATATAATAACAATAAAAATAAAAAATATAAATACACATTAATAATAAAAATAAAAAATATAAATACACATTAATAATAAAAATAAAAAGTACAAATACATATTAATGATAAAAATAAAATATATAAATAATCTGAGAATAAATACATCTACTTTTACCTAACACAATTAATAGTTTTATCTGGTGTCGCAGGGAAACATAAATCTAGATTGTTGAATGACTAAAATACTATCATCCTTAGCCTGCAGCTGCTGGCACTAGCAGGGTAGAATTGGAAGAATGGGAAAAACCCTTTGCTGGAGTTCTCTATATAAATGTTAGCCACTGCAATGCTAAACCAGGTTAGGGTTCTGTTGCTGCCACACTCCCTTTCTGAACGAGACGTCTCTCGTTTGATGCTCCTCAAAACCCTAATCTCGTGGCTTTTTGTTTCTTCCTGCACCTCCATTATCATTCTTCCTGTACCTTCAATATTAATAATAATAATAATATTGTGTTTCGATCTCTCTCTCTCTCTCTCTCTCCATTAACAACGCCAACTACTTCATGCATTCTTTTCTTCTGCTTCTATATGTGGCTATCACTCGATTTTTTCTATCTCTCAACAAGAAGAGGCTGTGAAGATGACTTGGGAGTGTGGACCCGATGCGTCGGTCGCCGTCAAACACCGCTCACCTGTGGCGAGGCAATGTTATCGCTTTTGTGATCTTATTGCAGCCATCGGTGGTGGTGGTGTTTTTCGACTTTCGAACTATCGTTGTGATAGATCTGAGCCTCCCTAATTCGCCCCAAAATTTTTCCCATTCCCGGCGATGTCTTAGTATTTGGCAGAGGTGTGTGTGTGTGGGAAGGGAAAAACGCTTTTCCTGGTAGTTCCGGATCGTGTCGGAAGCATTGATCGGTTCTGCATGCTTTGGTTTTCCCCTTGGTTCTCACCCAGGAAACCCTAATTTGTTTAAATTTGTTGCTATTTGATTAGTTTGTGATATTGATCGATGTATTTACTCTATTTTAGTTTCTGAAATTTCTTCATGCTGGGATGTTTTATTTTGAAACTTGTGTTATGCAACCTGATTGCAGGATGGGCTTTAGGACTAACGTTTAGAGGTGTATTTATGCTATTCCATTATGTTCAGGTGAGTTGTCTAAGTAACACTGTTATTGATTTATTACCCTCTTGTGTATATTTTCTGAATTTTCAGGTCATTTTGTTACGGAAGTACCTGGGCGCATTGATAGCAAATATTCAATTCAATAATCTATATTACAGTTTATATTTCTAATTTTCTATGTAATGTTTGTCAGTCTGGTTTGGAGTTTTGGTACATATTTTGTTACGGATGTAATATATGAATTTATTGTTCAATTGTAGTAGAATCCAATTCTAAACTTATTGTGTGAATTGTATAATTACCGAGCTTATCAAACTTTAGATTAAGTTGTCACGGTTGCATTTGAAGAAGATTAATTACTGCTGTGCAATGGTTCAAATAATTATAATTCTATTAATTCTTAAAATTTTGCCTTTTAAATACTGGACGCAGTGTATTGCAGTGCACACTTATAATTTCTTGTAATTTGGCACGGATTTTGCGTTGATAGCGCACTAATCGCATGTTTCTTGAATTAATGACAATTCCTAATAATGCAGTCGCAAGCGATGGCAAATGGGTCGCCTGATGAATTAATAAGAATCGTAGAACCAATGTCGTGTTTTTTTCTATGATACAAGATAGAATATAACGCACGTTAGAGTTGAGTTAGTGATCTCTAGATTTTGCTGGGTTAATCACATTAGTTACTATGCAATAGCATTGCAAGCACCAAAATGGCGACCATTGAGAGGCCAGAGTTAGCAATCATTGGCCTGGCACCTGAAGGTGGAGGACTGGGTTTAGCATCATCAGCAGACTCAGGTTCCGATTTGGAACCATCGTTGACTGGAGGAAGAGGTGGGTCAACAACCTTTGCAACCTCAAGAGGAGGGAGTGGTGCCTGTGCTGGTGGCTGTGATGGAAGAGTTTTCATTAGCTCACCAGGCCTCGCCGGTAGGATAGCAAGTTTATTGTTGATATCGCTACAGGGACTCCCTGCAAGTTTAAAAGGGTAGATGGATTTCTTTCAAGCATTTGCCTATTTATGAATAACAATAATAGAAATGCTTAATCTTGACTCGTGGCAACTGAAATTATTGTCTGTTTAGATGAAGAAAGGCATTGAGATTTGAATGACTTACTGATGAATCTACTCGAAGTGGCTGGAAAATCGGTGAATATTCCATCAACCTTAGCAGTTTGGATGTAAGTAGCAATCTCGACATTAGGGTCTGACCAGTAGTCGAATGCAAGTGATGTGTATTCATTTTTAAGATTACGGACGAATACTGTGATGTTTGCCTCTTTCAACTCTTTAACAACATTTGTCAATCGATATAAGAAAGAAGAATATACTTCTATAACAGAGGATTTTGGAATATTCACTGCTTCTGCATACTTTATTATCTCTTCCGCTGTTTTTCTTGGTACATTGCCCATCCTTTCATTCAAAAACATAACCCTTTTGTAAGACGGGTTATCTTTAAATTTGGATAGGACCGAGCTGTCATCTGATTGAACCAGGACTTGTTGCTTGTCGAAGGTGGCATTTTTCAAGGCACTGCTCACAGCATTCACTATGTCAAGACCCTTTTTTGATGCAAGGTACGCCGCATTCTGCGAGGCAATTGGAGTTCGCAATAATAGAAAATTTTCAAATAGAAGAAGGAATGCGATTGCAGTAACACATCCTTCTTAAAATGTACCATAACTCTGGTTTAAATTTTTGCGAGAACTCTAAAATTAGTGATATTTCTTACCTGAATGTTTACCAAAACGCCAGGAACTGCCTTTGTTTTGGCTATCTCCAAAAATTCTTGTAGGGTGACTAATTTACCGCTGGTTTTGTTTGCGGGGTTTCTTAGGAAATCGCCGTTTTTAACAGTTTGAGCTGAAACAAGAAATTTGTACTGTAATTTCATTGTTAAAATCTCAAAGGTTGAATCTGAACTTGAAACATTTAAGTTCTAAAGGAGTATTTACGTTTTAATGTCTGAATCTCACTCCAGGAAAGGTCAAAGGAGAAAATTCCGCTGCTTGGTTGAATTTCTGGGACTTTAGAAGATCGAGACATAAATCTAGTCATTGCGTTGGTATCTAGGCCTATGTCTGAGCTATTTGAGCAGAAGGCAATTCCATCTCTTGTCATTTGAACTGAACAATCTATAATGTCAGCACCGTCATCTATTGCTTGCTTATATGCAAGATCACTGCTGCCTGGATAAATTCCGCTTGCACCATTGTTGCTTATGACCAAAGTTGGTCCTACAAAATCAAATTAATAAGGTGAATTTGTCATCCACCTGTTTTCCATGTCTTGTCTGTGGTTATGATTGAGAACATTTTAAGATCAGTAGTGTACCTTTTTGGGGCAAGGTATTGTTGTGTGCAAAGCAAACTGTAAACCAAATATTTGTTATAAAGTTGAAGAGGTGATTTTCCAGTTAGAAATAGATTGTGAATTTAGGTGGAAGATTTGACATCTCACCTATGGCATTTGATGCTGTTGATGGGAAATCAGTGACAACACCATCAACAGAATCTCCCTTGTCGAAAAATTGAAGGTACTCAGCGGTAGGATCATAGTTATAAGAATAGCTAGCAAAAAAATCATTAGCAAAACCAGAAGCATAGACTTCTAGTCCTGATCTATGGGCATCAGACACAACTGTTGTGGGAAGTCCCAGATATTTGTCTGCTTTAATGGGCCATATGTAATCTTTTGGGACCATTATGCCTGATGCAAATGACTTGATCATAGCAAAATCTTTTACAACAATTTCATATGGCTTCTTGGTTGAAGGTTCAACGTCCTTAGCATTAAGAAGTTGAAAGACGACCTTGGTTGCCTTGCTTGATTTCCCACTGATACTCTTCAAGAAACCCATATCTGAAGATGAAACAAAATCTATTTGGTAGACTTTCAATAATTCCAAAACAATATCTTCCACCTGTACTCCCTTCTCTTTGTAGAATGCTGCATTCTGCAACAAAATACACAATTAATATTATATTAAATTGGTAACAGAAAGAATTAAGGAATGCCCCGTGGTGCTTATGGAGTTTCAATTTCACAGAAGGTCCTGAATTCAGAGAGAGAAAAACCTGGACGTTCAACCAAAACCTCGGGGGATTTTTCCCTCCTAGAAGAGCATCAAGATTGAGAACTGGGTCAAGACCATCGTAAGCACTGGGTCGTGAAAATATGGCCTGAATCACTGCAGAGCACAGAGCAAACCTTCAATCTCAAAGCTCAAACTGGGTCATACTTTTGTATATGTATGGTAACAGTAATTTTCTATTGCTCCCATCTCAATCTATAATAAATACTCGTTTGCTCATGTTTCAGCTGATAATGTTTGAAGGACAAGGTTTCCTAACTCACCTGATATATTCATGGAAATCTGATCGGTCGTGTAATCCACCGAAAAGTGTCCTTTCAAGTCCTTCCCATCAATATTGTAGGTACTTTGCTTATGATCATAGAATTCTATAGTTGTTGAATTGTCAAGTGTAGATCCCGTGATACAAAAGGCACCGCCATCTTTTGACAACTGAAGATTGCACAATAGAATGCTTATATCTCGTGATAGTGAAATGGCGTCAGGAGTGCCTTCTGGGAAGAGTCCCGAATAACCACCACGGGCGATTACAATAGGCTCATTGCCTGGAAGATCAACAACAATGACATGAATCAGGCTTGGAAGGCATTAGTCAGAGAAACAGAAAGTCCTATGGATACCAACCACTCAATGTTGACCATTTCTTGGCAGGGACTTGCGGTGCAGCCGGTTTTGGTTTTGGAAGTGCAGGTTTTTGGGCTACTATTGCATGAACCAACAAGGAAATCAGAAACAAGCTTCTCAGCATTTTGCTATTTTCCTGTCATAGTTCAAACTAAACCGAGTCAATGTGAAGTAAAAGAATGAATCAAGAGTTACAAAAGCATGGATGAAGCCTTTAAACGTTGATTTTGCATTAAAATTCCGACGTTCCGTTTCCCTGTGCTCATATAGCAAAGGTTTCAAAATTGTCTTAATATTTTCCGTTTGGATGGTGCATGGCTTCTGGAATAATCCCACTTTATTTTCATATCATTGGACCTCATAAAAAATTCTCTTGTGTCAATGAGAAGAGCATAACGGTTCGAGAAACAAAGAGTTGACATGACAAAGGAAAGGAAACTGGAAACAGAGAAGCAAACAAAGATGCATGCATACCCAAAACTGATGCTCGAATCTCGATCTATTGAATGGATGAAACAGGCATTCCCTGCGAGTTTTTCTGAGAAAAGCCTCGAGGGAATGTAATGAAAAACAATGAAGCGAATTTGGTGAGTGAGATTGACTCACAAATAATATTTTTTCCATCTATTTCCACACATTCTCGCGCATAAATAGTTACTCAGGATTTCCATCCTAAGGACAACCAATTACATCGTCATATTTTGAATCTAACCATTATTTGCTGTTTTTGGTCTCTTTTTTATCTGTTACATCAAACAAACTTTCTTTAATTAATTCTTTTTGTTTTAAATCCACTTTTATTCCATTCGTTTCCACAGCATTCATAACTCCACCCATCCGTTTAATCAATTCTTCCACTCTACTTATATAATTATGAATAACTTCTTGTTTTTTTATTTATAAAACCTTACGTCAATAAAGTATCTGTGAGTAGATAAACATTTATATTCTTTCATTTCAAAATAAAACAATTAAATTGTGACAAAAAATAAATCAAAATCTTATAATAACTATATAATAAATATTATATATATTACAAAAACCATAAAGTAAAATTCACTTGTCACTGTGCCACCAATTTTGTCTTAAAAAACAGAAATAACGTATCATAAATTTTAAAAAAATCACGCGACACACAAAATCTGCATGTACACCTACGAATAAGTTTAGAAGATAAACATTTAATAATCAAAGTATGATTAAAATATAATTCAAGGTGTTAATTTTTTTTTTAAAACACCACTCATAAGTATAAATAAATATAACTATATAAAAAGAGTAAATCATTATAGAATTTAGTTCCTCATTATAGAAAAATAAAATAAAAATTAGACGTAACATATAGGAGAAATTACTAACTATGTAGAAAAACATAAATTTATTTGAACGAACTATACTTTTGGGTGAATAGAAGGAAACATAGCAAAAAAAAAAAAAATACTAGCTAGCAGAATGAATATATTTTATTTTGTGCAGAAATTAATATTTGTATTAAATTATGAGAGAATGAAGATAATTAATTTAGGAAATACATAAAAATGACTTTGACAATATTGAAAAGTGGTTCTGTATTTTCCTAAAATCATAAATTATGATTAGGAACTATTTTGGAAAGCTTATAAAATGAGCTAAAATTTATGAATTAGTAATAAAATATTTGTGTATCTTTTCCACTTTTGGTTCAAAACCCTCTCTTTCCTGCTTTGGTTTAAACCCTCTTTTTGTTTAAGAATTTACATTAGAGTAACCCTCCATAACCAAAAAGAAAAAAGGAAAAAATTCAATCTTTTCTAAATTTTGCAAGAGTGGTTGTTGGAAAGATCACTCTAACATCCAAGTCACTAAACACCAACTGCAGTTTATTGACTTGTTTTCTTTTTTTAGTAAACAATGGTATCATGTTGCTGCTAACTTGTGATTTGCAAATAATAATCAATTGCATGTTATAGTATATCTAGTAATTTTGAAACAGTGAACATAATATACTCAGAATTTATATATATATTATCGTTATTAATAATATAACAAAAATCAGTACATTTTTTTCATAGTTTAATATAATTATAATTATAATTATAAAAATAAAAATAAGAATATTTAAATTAATTAAATTTTAAGAACTTAAAAAAAAAAACTATTCAAATTTTTATATCATAACTATACTGGTATGGACCGACCGGTCACTACCATGACTCAATCTCTCTGACCGAGCTGACCGAGATCTGTACATACGTGAAGGCCGACCGACACACTTAGTTCATTAACGCTCAACCTAAGGTCAATAAAGTTAAACCGCCATTAAGAATTAGGTAATACGTTCCTGAGTGTGATCTACTCCACTAATCCAGCCCAATAAGGTAAGTCCATTAAAATAATATAAATAACACATATTTTAAGAAGAAAGGTACGTCATTATCATTGTACAACCCCGAGTGCCGAATACCTTTTTGCTGACTTGAGCGTCAGAGTGTCTTCTGCAGGTATCTCCATTCGGCATCCACCTGAGACTGAGACCAAGACCCGAAGGAGTAGCATCGAGTCAAGAAGGATCACAACACAACTCTAACACCCTGTCCGAAGAAAAGGAGAAGACGAAACTTTTCAATAATTCTCTAGGTCTCATCTCCGTACAACAAGAATAAAAAAAAGTAAAAGTTCATATATCATAAATATTATACTATAAAAATCATTCGAATTTAAAGACGTGTGCTACAGTATGATTTTTTCAAAAAACAATATTTTAAATTCCCGAAGTACAAGATGAATTCTTAGTTATAAAGTTTTACTTTCAATGTGGATAATTTACCCCTGCTAAATTTTCTAAAGGTTTGCCTTTTATCCCTTAAATTCATGAGAAAATTTGATGCGATATACGATATACAACAGACTAAGTAGTTATTATATCCATAATCAATTATGAATAAGTCAAACAAATATTTTAATATGAGAATGAATGTGATAATAAAAATAATCAAACAAATATTAATATACAATTCTTATAATAATTTCTACATATTTAATGTATTTTATTTTGTTATAAAGTTACCAATTGATTTTTTTAATAATTTGGTAGATAATAATTTTTGCATTTCACAAATAATATTTTTATATAAATCATTAATATTAATATGTTAATTTTTTTTTATATAAAAATCACATGTATTAATATTAATATAATTTCACGTAGAAGTTGTGTAAACATAATTCAAATTCTGCTACACTGAAATTGTGCTAGACATTATTCTGATTTGAATTGAATGACAAAACTTCATTTAAAATAAAAAATAATAAATTTTAACTAACATTAGTGTAAGTAAAAATACAACTTTCTCTCTCATACTACAATCGTTTCACTCTTATAAATCTAAACTCATAAAATATAAATGACTTCATTATAATGAATTCATGTCTTAAGCATAAACATAAGCATATGAATGATTATTTCAAAAATTTATCTATTTCTTAAAAAAAAACAACTTAAAAAAAACCAACTAAGTTATCATTCATTGGTATAATATTTTATTATAATATAATAGACTCTTTAAATTTTCAAACTATTTTGTTTTTCTATAGTCTTTTCTGTTATTGTCATTGCAATCGTGTGGTGCTCTAAATCCCATTCTTACATTCCATCTCCATTTTTTGTGACATGATATAATCGAATTATTCATTATTTTTTAGAATTAAAAAATTACTTATTTTCTGTTTCTCTCCCCCTTTTTTTTCTTTATATCACTTGTCAATTATTATATTTGTTACTTTCTCTCTCTTTTTTAATATTTTTTCACCATCGACGGAGGTTTTCATTATTTGTTCAATTTTCCATTGTTAGGAATTTTATGCATTCATGTCCACAGAAATTTTAGGCATTTTCTGCAAAAATGGCTACCCCAATTGTTTCTTTAGTTCAGCCAATTTTAATTATATACTTTTATCCTATTTTATTTCTTCGAAATCAAATATGAATCCTTCTAAAAATTATTAAATTGAAAATATTAAAAGAGATATTATTGAAGTAACTTTTCCTCATTTGTTCTTCATTGAGCATGTTTCTCTTGTTAACTTAAAAAGTGTCGTAGATATGCAAAACCCTTCCTCTTAAATGGACCAATCTAAGAGAGTTACACACAACACATTCAAGTCCACTATTAGTTTTAAAATTCATGTAAAATCTGAATATTTTTTACAAATTATTATCTTATACATGTAATTCTAATCATAAAAATGTTAGATTTACTTTTTATTCTAAAAACACTTTTTTTTGGTAGATATTTTTAAAAATTTAAAAATTAAATAAAAATTAATTTTAAAGACTAAAATAATTAGTTATTATTTAATTAAATTAGAGATATTTTATAAATTAAAAAAAGCTATTAGTAGTTAAAATAGTTTCTATTATTAATAAAAAATTATAAAATAGTTTTTAAATTGGTATCTAATCCTTAGCTGTCAAGATTTTAATTACTAATTATTTTATATTTTAATTTAATCTTTATTAATTTTAAAAAAAATTAATTTAAAATTTAAAATATTAGTTGTTAAAACTTAGGTAACTAATTTAAATACAAATTTAAAAATTATTCTATAAATTTGTATTAATAAAAAAAATTATATATGAATAATTTTTTCCTGTTTAAATTAATATCTAATTTAATTAATATAGTAACTAATTATTTTTGTTTTTTACTTTTTAAATTTAATTATTTTTATTTTCTTGTAGTGTAGTGAACTTTCCTCTTGTGAAAATTGATCACAATTCTACTTTTCTTTCAAGCCACTCCATAAAAACGATGTGAATTTATGATCAAACTCACAATACGAATGAATCCTCTTAAGGTAGATGATTAATCGCAAAAAGCCCGATACCATAGCCAGATAATTCAGCAAATAACAAGCAAAAGCAAAATGGAAAAAGCTGTAAAGTATTCAATTTCAGACATTGCATTCTCACCAAGAACAACTAAGAACAAACACAATGAGAGCATGAAACGTAAACTTTACAAAAGTTCATATCGCATCACCTTGTATATTTTGCCTTTACTTTTATTACCAATATGAAACACTCTCTTTCAGCTTCAGACATAACTATTTCCCCAGAAGGGACTTCAACCACCAAACGCCTTTGGTGTCCTCAGGACCTTCTCCCTCTGGTGCAGGATTGGTGTGTGGAGTCTTCTGGAGTTTGCTCACATCATACCCCTCATCTTTAGCTTTCTCAACAAGCTCCTTGTAGATTTCATCATCCATATCATTCTTCCTTGACAATATCTAGGGACCAAAATTACCCCAAATCAATAATAAGACCTTCACAATCCAAAATCACTCTACAAAAATGATCAATTTTACATTTCCACACTTCACAGTTAAATCAATTTTACAAGGTGTTTAATAGAGATTAAAGCCCCTAACAGAAGTAAGAAACAAAGTGATTCCATGAGTGCTATGAAAGTTTTCTCATATGCACATTTCTGGAAATCAAAGCTCCCATAATAGAGACATTCATACAAAAGTGTTATGCACCTTATTGGTTTCATCTGGTGTCCATATCTATATATATATATATATATACTCTTATACAAGGTTTCAAAATTTTTCCTGTGGCTACAATTTTGGTTGCAATGTCAAGGTCTCACATTTATCTGCAATTTCTAGTAGTAATATTAAGGAACATGGTCATGATCCAACAAAATTAAAAGGGAAATAGGCTTACCCAAAGATAATTCCTGCTGGGTTGGCCAATGAGAGCATACTGATATTCAGGATCGATGAACAAAACCCAGTAATCCCCAGTAACAGGAAAAACGGGTAAGAAAGGAGGAACCCAAAATCTGACCTTCAATTTGGCCTCATCACTATTGGGATCGGCCTTATAAGCAGTGCCCTCAATGAAGCTTCTTTTTCCACCACTCCAAGTCTCATTCAGAACTCTGACAGTGCCGTCATCCCCGAGAGTGTAGGTGGCTCTGGTGTTGACGCCGTCACTGGGCTGAAACCTCGACGGAAAACAAGCAATTTCATACCAGCGACCCATGTACCGCTTCAAGTCCAGACCTTTCACCACCTCCATCACTTTGGTGCCCATCGTCAACAATGATGCTACTGGGTTACGCTCGACAAGAACAACAACAACAACGTGAGAGGAAAACACCAATGACGGTTGTTTCAGTTTTGGTGTACAAGGTTTAAGGATAGCGTCGCTTTAAAGTTGGACTCTGATTTTGTGAGCGTTGTGGCCTTTAATGTGGATGAGGTTTGGCCGTACACGTGTACAGTCAATGTGATTCATTCATCTCAGTATTGCTACCCACAGAATTGAATCAACATACACTTTTTAAAACGCACTTTTTTTATTATTAGTATTAAATGTAAATTAGCACCTTATAAACACTTTTTCAATTATTTAAATCAATTTCATTATCAATACCATATATATAAAGAGACATACTATTTATATTTTTTTAATATAATACTTTAATTGAATAATAAAATTATATTGTTTAATATAACAAAAATGATAATACACTTACGTGGAAGTATACGTGTTTTTGCTAATGTATTAATCAAAATTTCAAATCCAATTTCTTAATTTTAAAAATATAATACTCCTCAAATTCTTTAATTTCCAATTTTAAAAATTGTAACAATGTAACTTTTTGTGTGAATTGAAGTTAATGTTTTTAATTTTATAAATTATCATTATACATTGATTGGTTATAAATAGCATTATAACCATACATTGATTGGTTATCAACATAATGCTCCTAGTGACTCATAAATATAATTATTCATAAAGAATTGAATCAATTCGTATATTATTAGTCTTGAAACAAATAAAGAAAATAAGTCTCTTATGTTTTATAGTTAAACTATAAGTATGATTTTGATGACAAGTTGCAAATTTGTAAATATAACTATAACTTTTTGTTGATTATTGCTTGGTATATGAATCATGCATTAGAATTGTGGATTGTATTTTTACATGATTCTTCACCACTGATCTATATTAGCCAGTCAAACGGAAAACCAGTTGATAAACAGAATCTCACTCACTACTTTTTAGCTCTAAATGTTGGGTAAGATTTCACATCACAGTATGTTATTAAGCATTAATCTCATCCAAGCATAACCAATTGAAGGTTTCTTGAGGTTTGTAAAGTTATATAAAAAAATATATAAGGATATCTTCTGCACAACTAATTTTTGCATGACTAAGTGAAAAAAATAAGGATATCTTCTGCTGGAAGTTATGTCTACAACACAACAAAAGATAGACACACTTTGGTTATATGGTGCTGACTGAACCATAAGGTAATCTCATGTCGCTGAACATTCATACAGGGACTCTACAAAAACAATAATATTCATATACAAACTCTAAAAAACAAAATCCATTCATACAGAGATTTTGTCCAAATTATAGTATAACTGAGAAGAGCCAACTTTTTATCGTGAAAACACAAGCGTAAACTGTTCCATTCTTATTCTTTCACGTACTCAAATCAAATTATCACAACTGAACCCAATACTAAAAAGTTAAGGCATATATATATTGTTTATTTTATATAAAGAAGTGGAGAAATTTGATGCGGTTGCTGCTGTACAAGTAGCACGTACTTTGTCCATTAGTGAAACAGGAAATTACATCAGTGCGATATTACACACGATGAAACGACTCGAGCAATGAATCAGAAGGAGTCACTTGCATGATCCATCATTATAAGCGTCAAACTCTATTCCTCCATCCATCAACATAATCGCATTTAGCTCCTGCATCAAAAGTAGTCTTTCATGAATTGATGCAAATTAACAACTCTTGTATGCCTCAAATCAGACCAAACTGAATTGTGGAAACATTAAAATTCACAATCGCATCACAACGAAATACACATAAACATAATCTGTTAGGAGTTCAAGAAACTAGAGGATATATCATGGCTAGAAAATCAGCTTTGCATTAGCAAGTCAAATAAAAACATCTAAAACCAAAACCATTCAAGGCAGGATTAAAAGAACTTGACATTGCAAGAAGAAGATTTGATCATACCTGTTCGTCTATTTCATTCATTATCTCATCCAAGGACTCAAACCATTATGCAGGAGTCCTTCACCGGACTTCAGGCTCGGCAAAACGTACTCATCATTTGACTTCATTGAATAGAAATTCTCACCTTCACTAGACTGTGTGATTGATGGATTAACCCCATTCATTTGGCCAACCAAAGATGCATCAATACTCTTATTGTCAACTGCATTATTTTGGTCATAGCAATGTCCCAAGGAACTAGTGCCTCCGTTAGGAGAAATGACAGGATTTATGGAATTGAAGGTTTGACTTGTGTCTTTGCTGCAACCTCCCTTGTTATGCTGGGTGTAAGATGAAGCTAGTAAGATATTCCCATGTAAGCCTTCTTGCTGTAGCATCTCGCCTAGGACATCATCCTCCAAAGGAACACTGGAAGAAAAACCAACTGGGCTGTTCCTACTGCAAAAAGTGGATGGGGACAATTTGAAGTTATGCTGAAGCAGTTGATCATCATTGAAAACGTTACTGACAGCAGAAGTACTGGAAGGAAAGATAGATATCGGAGCTGCTCCCTGCCAGCTTTTATTATTATAATCATCCCCCATTTTAGGCCAACCACAGGAGTTTGGATCAAAAGATTGTGCTTTCACAGAAGCAGATCCAAAAGAAGAATGATTTCTAAATGGTTCAGAATGATGTGTGAGTTGGGAAATTCCTTGAAAAAGTAAATGGTTATTTGAGAAACCAGGAAGAGAAACATTCGCTGCATTTCTAACAGTGGCTCTATTTTCCGAGAAACTAGAGAAATCTTTAAATCCAGTTGAGCGATCAAGTAGATTAAACCTCCTAATACCAGCTGGAGAGTTGTTGGGCTTAAATTGGTTAGCCTCGATTGATGTTGGAATACCCTGCAATAAGCTTGAGGTTTGATTTGCAGAAAATATGGACGAGTGCATGTTTCCATGTGTTTTTATGCTGCTGCTGTTGATGTTTAGAGACTGAGCAGCTTGAACAATTGCAGATGAGTTCATTCCTCTGGTGTTCAAGCTGGATGGAGCGTTTAACACCCCAAACCTTCCACCAGGTGCATATGCATATGACGGTAATGTGGTGCTTAACATGGATCCTGATTCAGATGAAGGGCGAAAGCAATCAACTGAACCCATACGGTGGTAAGGATTTGGCTTTTTGAGACCGAGTCTGAATTTCTGTGAAACAAAGAAACACAATTATCACAACTCAGGATTTAGAACAAAGATGTTAGTTCATTTTGTACACACTTATATTTCATAAAATATGATTGTTCAATTAGATCTGAAAGATTTTCATAACATTAATTCTGTTGTTTATAAGGAAAATTTCCCACTTCAACTATTAACCTAAGCCAAACATGAAACCAGAAACATATGATAAAGTTGAAATTTAGAGTTCATCAAATAAGTTGGGTTGCTACGTTTTCTCTTGAAAGTCCATCAATATTCATCAAGTCAAGTATTTTCTTGGGGAAAGCCTCTGCATTAACAGTTGTAGAAAGCTTATATTAGGAGCTATAAAATCCATATGACAAATAAGCACACTAAACTTCCAACTTCTTGAGTCAAGAAGAATTAGATGAGTAACGTGTCTATATCACACTCACTGTCTGCTGATAAAAAAAAACACTCAGTCAATTCCAAGAAATTTGTTGTAGAGACATACCTGGAGATGGCTTGCTACGTTTTCTCTTGAAAGTCCATCAATATTCATCAAGTCAAGTATCTTCTTGGGGAAAGCCTCTGCATTAACAGTTGTAGAAACTTTATATTAGGAGCTATAAAATCCATATGACAAATAAGCAAACTAAAGTTCCACAAATTCTTAAGTCAAGAAAAAATAGATAAGTAATGTCTTTATCACACTCACTTTCAATTCCCAGCTGATTAATGGCAGCAAGAAATTTATTGTGCAACTCGGCATCCCAAACTAAACGAGATTTCTTGTGATTGGAGGGTTCATCGTTCTCTTTATCATCTTCTTCCACTTCCTCAGCCTCACACCGTTCTTTCCTTTTACGATCTCCTTTTATATTCTGGTCAGCATTAGTTTTTGGTTCCAAAGCTTGACTACATTCCCCAGCAATAGTGCATGGTTCCTCCTCATTTGCAACCTTACCAGACATACTGCAGTTTATTTCCTCACTTGCTGTCTTATTCTTATCCTTGCCATCAATCTTCCTCCGCACTACATGTTGCCATATGTTCTGCAACTCCTGAATTCGAACTGGTTTCGTTAAAAAGTCACATGCACCATATATGACACCTTTCATCACCCGCTCTTTGTCACCATATCCTGACAACACTAGATCACAAACACACAAAAAGGCAAGAGTTTAAGTTCATACCATTATTGTGAAACAACACATATTTCTGAGTTTGATTTTTCTCTCAAACTTTGCTTTGGAAAGAACACAGAATCAAGAAACAAAACAAAAGGAATTTGGAAAATTCTCAGTCATTAAAATACCAATAATCTCTGAATGAAGAGAAAGTATACTCAAGTTGAATGGATGTCAAGACAAAAAGTTTTTGTGCTTACTGATAACGGGTAGGTCCGTCTCAAGTCCCACATGCTGAAGCAGCTTAAACCCATCCATTTCTGGCATATTCACATCACTGATAACAAGGTCAAACATGTTTCTGTTTTTCCTCAGCATTTCTAGCGCCTTGACTGCTTCAGTGGTAGCAGTAACTGCAAGAAGCAAACAAACATAAATCAGATAGGAGATAAATCAAAGCAGTGTCAATTGTCAAACGCTTGATCAGACTTATTATGACAGGATTCATAATTATGAAATTAATGCAGCAAAACAAGAAACCGGTTTTGAAAAACAAAAACAAATTCTGGAAAAAAAGAAAGAACATCCCCGTCTTGCAAGGAAAGAAAATTGTCAACGACAAGGTACCCACGTCTCATGAGTCCAAGACTTCACATGAAAAGGGAACAAGAAGTACAACATTTACGAGCATGACACGCAAAACCAATGTAGAATTGTGAATTAAAACAGACAGATAACAAACCATTATACTGGCATTTGCGAAGCAAATTCTCCAACACTGTAAGATACGTTCGGTCGTCGTCAACGGCAAGTACACGCAAACCCACAGGAAAATGGTCTTCCTCCTCCATCTTGGACAATAACTGAATACCCAGATGAGGATAAAGCATTGTTAGGATAACAAACGAATCATAGACCAAAAAGCTACAAACTTGACAACAGAAACCTTGTTTTCAGGGCCTCTTTGAGACAACAGACAAACAAACAAAGTAAAATATAAAAAAGAAGAAAGAGAGAATTAAGAAAAGGGTGGAGGGGGAAGGTAATGCAAACGAACCACTGATAGTGAGTACCAAGAACCAGTGAAGGGATTCAATTCAAACACAAAAGAAAAATACAAAACACAAAACAAATCTTTATTTTTCAGAAATTCAGTGAAAGTGTCTTTCTCTGTGTCTGCTACCAATGGCATTGCTCTGTCACCTGTCGTTAACTTTTACTTCCAACACAACAAAAATAGTCTCTGTATTTGATTATTATTATTTGTTAATTGTCACAATTAATGCTGAATATAAACACCATAATTAGGTTTCTTGTTACCCTTTTTAATTTTCTTTTGATCGGCAATGATTGTTACCCTTTTTATATTCAACAAGAGGAAACACATGCCATCTTCTCGATCCTGATTTTCATCACATCATATTATAGTATTATAGTATAAATAAACATACACGAGTGTGAAAGAATTATATTTAAAAAAAAATAGTAAGAAATTGCATAAACAAAATAATATAATCCTCTCTATTTAGGGCTGATTGATATGATATCACCATGTGTAAAATGTGTTCAGAAAAAAAAAATACTTAATTATGGTAGGTAATTATATTAATTAAATCACATTCTTTTTTTTCATTTTTTCCTATTACAGTTTCCCTTTTTATTATATCACTATTTTTATAACACAACTATGCCCCTTGTTGCATTACATTTATTATTTATTTATTATCATTATTATCTATTTTATTTACATCTGTTTCTTCTTTTCTTACATGCCGAAAATGAAGTCTATACACTATACTCAACATTTCTCATACAATAAAATTAGTTTTTTTTTGGACTATGAGGATTAAATAACTAGAATAAAGTTGGGTGGGTTCTATTTACATATTTGACCAAATTTTATTTTTAATCTTGAATCAAAATTCTAGGTTTCAATGTTATAAAATGAAATAGCGAAAGTTACAAGATTTATTCCTCTTTTAAATTATTAGGGTTTGAGTTAGATAAGAACTTGAATACATAGTGATTAATTGAAAATTGTTATGGAATATCTACACAGTCAATGGTGTACTAAAAGTATGGTGTGTTTGTGATCTTAGTCAACCAGAAGGTGGGGAAAGAAAAAACACTATGTTTTGTTTTAAATATAAAGAACTATAAACATTTAGTTCTTCCTGTAATGTTTCCATAATTTTCTAAAGGTACAAATGTTTGTATTGAATCATTATAACAAATTATACCATTCCAAAATTAAATTGATTAACTTAAATAACTGACATAATTACAATAAATATGAAGCTCAAATTTAAAATAAGAAATGTGAATTTTCTAATGATATAATTTTTATTTTTAATTCAGTGTACAGTGAAATTATCTTTACAAAATGGAAAATTATTGTAAAATTTAATTAATTTTTTAAAAAATAGTTAATTATCATGAAAATTATTTTATGTATAAAAATATTTTTATTCTTTATTCTATAGACAAAAATTATTTCTTTTTAATATATGAAGATAATTAAAAAAAAAAACTTTGAACTGCATTGTTGTATTTATATTTAAAGATTCATATAAGTTTAAAATAAAGTCATATTCATTTTTTCATTAAAAGTTCCGTGAATTTAGGTATATTTGAGATTATTGATCAAGTGCTAGGTAATCATTAAATATAAATTAATTTTATAAACTGAAATAATTAGTTATTATATTGATTAAATTATATACTAAAAAATTATTGGTATCTAAAATAATTTCTAAATTGGTATCTAATTAACTAGGAAGGTTTTGACGATCAGTCTTATAATCTTAAAGGTAAGGTAGTTAAAACATTTATAACTAATTAGATACCAATTTAAAAACTAATTTATAAATTTCATTAATAATAAAAACTACTTTAGATACAAATAATTTTTTTATTCTTTAAAATAATATATAATTTAGTCAATATAGTGACTACTTGTTTCTATTTAATGATTTTTTTTGCAATGTAGTTAACTTCATAGATAAGTAAAAAGAAAAAAGTTCTTATTTATAACTATCTTTTTTTATATAAAAAGAATTACATTTTGTAAAAATGTTTATAATCTTAATAAAATTATAAGGCAAAAATATATCTATAATTATATTTAAAAATAAGATATATGTCAAATACATATCACTTTTGGATAAATTAGTAAATATACAATTTAAAACATTTAATCATATATTTTAAATCTTTATTTTTGAATGATAATATTTTACTACATATTCTTATTTTTATTTAGCATTGTGTGTTTTCCTCCATTGAGAATGTGTTTTTGTTTTATTTATGCACCTCCCTCCCTTGCAATATATTCATATCCTTATGATAAAGATTTAGTGAGACTTCCTTCCAACTTTCTTATAATTTTTCTTATATTGAACATTCAATCACATTTATCTTTTATGTAATGATTTTTTTAAAGTTATTTTTTTATAAATTTATTTAACATTTAGGCAATGTTTAATATAAAAAAAATTATATTTAGTAATCATGATTTATAAAAAAATCATCATGAATCATAGTAATTGTGATTCATAAGAACACTTAAGTTTTATTTAGTTTGTTAACAATATTCTTAAAAATATTTAATTTAATGAATGTTACGTGTCTTTAAAACATATTTCTTTAAAATTTAACGCCCTAAATATTTAAATGTTAGTTTCTTTTAACTTTCAATAATCATTGTTTGCATTTTTTAAAATAGTTTATCTTCAATCATTCTTATTTAAATTAATGGTTTTATAATGAAAATATTTGTTTATTTCTTAATTATTTAAATTTATAAATTTAATATATATATATATATATATATATAATGTAATAAAATATTATTAATTATGAAAAAATAATGTCATTATTATTATAATAGTTTGTCATGACTATGCTAATAATACTAATTTTGTTATTTTATTATTAAAGTCTTTGTCGGCTAAGAATGGAATGTTCTCTGTATGTCGTTAACTTTTTGGAAAAACAAAACATATTTAGTCTTTGTCTTTAATTATGATTATATTGGCTAATAGCTGCGCTGAATCCAATAATGATCCTTTAGTGTCTGTTTTTTTATATTCAACAAAACCTTCTACAAGATTCATGATGGGTACGTAATGTTCATGCACAAAGTTGCACAAAGTTGAAATTAGTACAATTCCAACTCATTTTAATATCACAAAAGTCTAAACCCTACCACACCCAACATTTGATACAAACAATCATTCATTTTCAATTTTTTTTTAATAATTTGGTTTTATGAAACAATTAAATATATTTACCTTTCATTTACATATTTTAACAATTATTTGTCTAACATTATTTATCCTCAAAATTTAGTCTCTCCAAAGAAAAATTATTCTCTTATATTAAACGTGAAACTTTTAAATCTCTTTTATTTTTTTTTTTTTTGTTTGATAAAAATTTGCAAATAGCAAATAAGATTGCTAATAGACAGTTATATATGATAAGGGGTATGAATTGACAGTTGACAATAGATATGATAGTTATATTAAATTTCAACTGTCATTCATAAGATAGGTAATTCATAAGACACTATATAACAGTTCATAGAAAATAATATAAAACTTCTAAGAATGCAAATGTATATAAAAAAGAGTACAATTCTAATTTGAGATAACAAACATTCTTAGTCACAACATTTATTGTAAATTTCTGTATCTTCCTCCATTGTTCTTGTCATTCTTGGTTGTTAAACTCATTTATATTGTTTTATCTTAATTTTAATATAAAACCAGTCATTTATGTAATATAATTTGTGGTAAGTCATCCTAATAATTCTCTCTCCCTAAACTTTTATTACTTAATGATGAGAAGTTAAAAATTTGTGGTAAGTTTTAAATGTTTGATTAGCAACATACCATATATCATAACATTCCAAAATTTGAACCATCAATCATGCTTCCATTCACCATGTTTGTTCCTTCTGTCATGCCTAATTATCCTCTTAATATTATAACTTAATTCATAGATTGAATGAATAAAACATTTCATTGTATAACGTAAATACTATGAATATTATTATTATTATTAACAATTTACTATAACACAGGAATTCAGAAGTACATTTAGATAAAAAAAATTGAGATCATATTAGAATTATCATTATTCTTATAATAATTACTATAATACTATTATTATTAATTAATATAAATAATATCACTATTATTACTAAAAATAATAATATTGATAATAATATCAATAATGTTAACAAAAATAATAATAATAATGATAATAATATTAAAAATATAATATTAATAATAATGATAATAATAATAATATTAATATTGTTAATAGTTATATTAATAATAATAATGATGATATTAATAGTAATAATGTTAATAAATAATACTACTATTAGTTATAATAATAATATTAATAGCAATAATAATAATTTTAATAATATTATTCTTGTTAATAATAATATTAATAACATTGTTAATTAATAATAACAATATTAGTAATCATAATATTATTAATATTATTACTAATACTATTAAAAAATATTAATTATTATTAACATTATTACTATTAATACTACTTTTAATAATATTAATGTTATTATATTAATATTGTTAATTTTTATTATTATTATTATTATTAATATTAATATTAATATTATTATAATTTGTATGTAAAATCAGTAGATAAAACATTTATTTTAATTCTTATGTAAAATTAGTAGATAACACATTATTTTATTTATTTAATGTGTATTTACCTTTACATAGAAATAATATTCTTTAACAAATTTCTCATTTTAATTCGTTAAAATTATTATAATTAAACTATTTCACTGTGCATACGAAAAAATTAGTAGATAACTCAATTTTACTTACAAATTTACAGATTTAAATCATCTGTAAATAATTATCAATTATTAATTTTTTTTTTTAGTTTTCTATTGTTAAATTTTATGTGTTGAGTGACTATAAGTTTAAAATGTTTGTTTTCTATTGTTTCAATTTTTTGAAAATAAATGAGATTATGAGAATAAGAGGCAAAATGCGTGTACTATAAAAAAATAAGGCAAGGAATAGGAGTTCAAGAGAATGTCACAAAAATTGAATTAATCTGCATTCAAATTCGACTAACATACATTAAAATTAAAAAACCTTTTTTTTTTAATTTAACATGAAAAGAAATGCAATTCACTTTATAGCATTATACCTGTATAGACACAAGGTTAAATTGTAATATGACGAACAAAATGACTTGTGGTGTGCTAATTGGAAATGAATAAGTTATGTTTTTTGTTACCTAATTAAAACACTTAACAAGAGGATAAAATGTTGTAAGGGTTATGGTTGGATTGATGTGTTAAATGAATAAGATAGTTCTGATTTTTTTATCGGTAAAAAATAAATAAAATAAAATGAGACACTTCATGGGTGTTTCAACCTTTATACAAATAATCACAACATAAAGTTTTTTATCCCCCAATCAGCAGGGGATCCCACGACATTACAACATATCAATCACATTAACATATCATAACAAGATACAAAAGCACATCAATAAACAATTACATCAACCCTCCAAATGAACACATCCTCACAAAAGTCCAATAACTAAACTCAGTCTTTGTGAGCAAACAAAATTAACCAAACACCCAAGCGCAAAACCCATCAAATCGACCCTACGATGAGGATATAAAAGCCAAAAAACCTGCACAAAACATACCACGTTTTCCAAATCTGAACAAATTGTTAAACAGGAATCACCAAACATCAATCTCTCAAATATCTCATATAACATAAGGTTCTAAACACCAATCCGAGTAGAATAAATCAATCAATCTTTCCTTTACCGTAACCCAAGATCAAAATCTTCAAACCGACCATGTCAGGAAGAAACAAAAGCCAAGAAAACTTACACAAAACACACCGCAACTGTCAAACCTAGACAAAACATTAAACATAAATCACCAAACGTCAATCTCTCAAATATTTCATACAACAAAGGGGTTCCAAACACCAATTTGAGGTTCTAAATTGGTATCTAACCATTAGTTACTAAAGCTTTAGCTACTTACTACCTTATATTCTGAATTAGTCTCTAATAGTTTTTTAGAGACTAATTTAGAATCTAAAATATTAGTCGCTAAAACTTAGGTAACTAATGTATATACAAATTTAGAAATCATTTAATAATTTTTTATTAATAATATAAATCACTTTAAATATAAATAATTTAGTTAATATACTAATTATTTTTTTCTCTATAGTTAGTGTAACCTATAGGATACATTTACATGAAATATTTATTTTCTTTTTAAAAAGTTTCCATTAACATTATAAAGTAAATTTAACCATTAGGAAATATCTCATTTGAGTTAATTCATAATCACATCGATATTTTTATAATCTAAATTAATAAGAGAACTCCACTAGTATTCATCCAATAAATAATATCACACATATATTTATCTATCCAATTAGGCCATTACTATTTTATTTTTATGAGTGAAGTTATACTCTCTTGTCATTATTCCTACATTGTCTGTAGTAATCCTTTTTAGTACTTTCACTATTATATAAAAATATCTTTAATTTTATTTTATAGGAATAAAAAAAATAAACTAACATGTTTACAAGAAATGTTTTAAAACTAAAATAAATTTTTAAAAGTTTCAATTTGATCACAGTTTAAATTTTCTTAAAACTTACTATTAAAATACAGACCTTAGATTTTGATAAAATGGATTTAATTTGAATAAATTGCAAACCAAAATATGTAATTAAATTAAAATATGATACATTTTGAAAATAAAACTTATCTGAATTATATAAAGAGAAGAAAGTTGTCTCTCCAACATATTTGATCTTTCTCTTTCAAAATCGGAATACTGAATCTTTCGTATCTCACTACGTTTCGATTTGTAATTGAAGCGTCCGTGTGGGCTGTGGCCCACTTGCCATTTTCCGTCAAAAACCAAATTGTAATCAATGCAAGACAAACTTCTTATATCAAATTAAATCATTTTATTTTATGTATCTCATATTGCATCATTTGTTATAGGTGCCTATTTGGTTCTATTTTTTTTTATTGAATAATCACTCAAATTAAATATAAAGGTAAAATACAATTATTTTTAATTTAATTTAAACTATATTTTATTTATTTTTGTTAGTATGAGATTGTTAACAAATTTACAAAAATATTATATATAGTAAAAATCTATCATATTATTATTATTATTATTATATTTTTAATTTAATTTTTTCTTATATTTTTAAATAAATTAATTATATAACTTTATAGTTAGAAGTTGCAATATAAATTTGTTATAATATTTTGATAAATATAAGCTGCTAGTAAAGTACACTAACTTTTAAAAAACATATTTTATATTTTTAATAATTTTTAATTAACTTTAAATATATATAATATTATATTTAAATATAATAGAGTTTGATTTGATTCTTGATTTTTTAATATAGATCAAATCTATATCTAGAAATTCCAAACAAAAAATTGAGTTATGATATTTTTTAAATTTTTTGATTGATTCAATTTTAAACACATTTATCAACTATATATACGTAATTTTATTGATTTGCATATTTATCTTTAATTTGATTCTTTCTTATATTCCAAAAAAACATTGTTTTAAAAAAGGTAGTTTTGTGTCTTGAAACTTGGAATAAGTCCCTTTTTTACGATGAAAGAGAATAGGAACTTTTTTTTATAGGACCTTCAGTTACAATAAAACCTAGTTTAAACTATTTTTTATAGGAAGGAATTCATTAATTTTATAAGTAATTTTCTCAAATTTACTTCATTTAATAATTTTTGGTATAATATTGAATTTCATAAATTTAATTATTAAATTAAAGTTCCTAGTAAATAATTTAATTGTATAAATTTCATACAGTTTTAAAATACAAATAAATGTCAATTATAATATTACACATTTATGCATGTTTAATTTACTCAAACGTTGGTATCACGATTTTAGAATATTAACATCCCATTATTTAACCGTTACAAATTTGTATTGAGAATATCCTTATTAGAACCACAAGGTCATTTATATTGTAGATTTTATTGTACTATATCACTTTTTTAAAAATATTCTTGTAACTTTCACTTTAATAGAATAAAGCTGTAAAATTTACACTTTAATTAATATTTTCTTTAGTAATTAATATTTTTAAGACATAAATTTATGTTACATAAAAATGATTCATGAAGATATTTTTATAAGATTTTAAATCCATGACTTTTTTTTATAATCATCTAATAGAAATATTTGATTAGTTAAAAATATTTTTAAAAAAAGTCTACTTTTATATATATATATATATATATACGTTGAAGAGTCAAAAAGAGATTTTGAGAACCAGGTGTCAAAAGTCTAAGGTAGTGCATGTACAAACAACTTTGTCCATTAAAGCACTTTTATAGTCTTAGTTTAGAGTCATAGTTGTACCATTCTACCGTGGTACATCCATTTTTTGCGACATTAATTTGATGCTCGACCATGAAACATGGCAATGGACACTCATCATATCATTTGAGGACCAAATTAAATTAAAGAATGAGTTAGGAAAAAACATGAGGGTGGTGTGTTTTTGAAGTAATTAAGATAGAGAGAAATTGTAAGATGCAAAGAACACAAGAGCATATTCCGTACATGAGTGCTGCATAATGTATGGAATAAGATTGCGTTTGTACTTGGGAGGTGGTGAGAGAGGTGAAGAAATAAGAAAGAAGGAAGAAGAGAAAGAAGAGGGAAAAGGTTTTGCATGACGAAAGAAAGAAAAGAAAAGGGATGGTCTTGTCATGTCGAGTGCATATAGGTGTAGGAAAAAGAAGAAGAAGAAGAAGAAGAAGAAGAATAAGAAAGGATAGGAATGGAACAGGGGAAGGTGGGAGCATGACGTTACAAAGTATGATTGGTGGAAGAGAATGAGATTAGGAACAAGACAATTTATTTTGATGAGACTTGGTGCGCCACACCCTTTCTTTCTCATTACCATCATGCTGCCTCTGACCTCACCTCCCACTCCTACTCTCTTCTTCCTTCATTACTCCTTTTTTTCTATCAAACATTGCTATTATCTTCCATAGTCTTTCATTAATACATTCATTACACTACAAAAATCACATCATTATCATTATCCTTATCTCTAGTTTACTTGGGATCTTCAACACCTTACTCACGTCGAAACCTGTGAATTTGTATGTAAAACTGTATATTTATAACTGATATGATAACCGTCCGATAGTGAATGATCTGATAAGGTCAAATTCTCGTTAGGATATACTCTAAATTACTTTGATATCATATTAAGAAGTTTATTTTAAGTATAATTCAACCTTATAAGACCGATTCATAACATTCATAACATGATGTTTGCATCTACTTATCTATTATGAAAATATCCTAATTTTCTCTAATTGATGTGGATCTCCAACAATATACTATAAATTCTTCCAAAGACTTGTTTTTAATCATATTCTAACAACACTAACACCTAACTCATCATAAATATATTAAAAATTTATCCTTTCACCTTCCAACATCAAGATAGTTATATACCTACCTTCCAACGTCAAGATAGTTATATACCTACTTTATAATAAGTAATTACAAATTTCATTCAATTTTTTTACATACAATGTTTAATCTTTAATCTTTGTTATCCAATCATCTATCAAATACATGATATTTTTAACTTATGACTAAAAGTATTTAAATTATACAAAATGTAATAATTGTTATAGATGTTTTTTAATCTTTTCATGTGATATTCGTTATTTTTTTCTCTCATTTATGATAAATATATGAAATATTAAGCGTGTAATAAAAAATAATAATTAATATTGCATAAAAATATTAAAGCCTTTACTATCTATATATATGATATCATATTTTAAGATATACAAGTATTTTGTTTTATTTTTTATATTGGAATAACTTGCGTGAAGAGTTTCTTAAACGTAATTTATATTTTTCTACAAGATGCATACTTACAAATAAAAAAAATACTTTTCGTGTTTTCATTTTAAAAAATAAAAGCAAATAAAAATTATAAAATATTTTTTGCTTGATATATTTTTTTTCTGTTGAAACAAATATATGTATAAATTATTTAAATCTAATATATCTTTTTGTCAAAGTGACAAAAATGATTTTAATATAAAGTAAAATGTTGAAAATAGTTACTTTAAATTAGTAATATTGAAAATGTTTCATTTAAAAACACCGGTGAAGTAGGGAATAATAGAAAGGGGGAGATTATATTTTGACACCCAGTTCCAGTTTACACCTACACTAAAATATTAATATTTATAATAAAAAAAAATTTAAAAATAAAAAAATGTTTTTAATAAAATATTAGACAAAATGTAAAATATTAAAATAATTTTTAAAATTAAAAATAATTAAAAATAATTAAAATATTAATATTTAGTGGGAGTAAAGTGGAGCAATGGGTGTCAAACCATCATTTTCCTAATACAAATGCAAAAACTACAATTAAAATAAACGTGCGATAATTCTTTTTCATTTATTAACTTAAAAAAATAAAATAAAAGTTTTTAGAAATTGTTCTAGTAAGGAAGAATGAATCTCAGATAGAACATTCATTCAGTTTAACCAGAAATACAAGAATTTGTATAATTGAGTTAAACATTTTTCTAATAATATATATATATATATTATTTTTTTATTATTTTTTTATTATTTATTATTTTTTTTTATACTATTTTTTTTTTCACATGTCATGTTTCTAGTCCTTTTATAACTAAACATTATTTGGCTTTGTAAATCAATTTCTAAAATCATCACACACTAATAATAAGATGGTAGAATTTTATACTTAATGCTTATGTTATCTCTTGCTGATCACTTTTTGTAGTACTTGTATCATGTAATTGGACTCTGCACATACACTAAAACTTTGTAACTTCAGACAAATACCAATAAAACTAGGTATAATGAAAATTATTAAATAGAAATAAATTTTAAGAAAAAAAAATAATTAATTGCTAGTGAATAAATTAAAAACTTTTTAAAGAATAAAAAAATTATTGATTTCTAAATTAGTTTCTAGTTAGTGATAAGTAATTTTTAAATTGGTATCTAATTAACTACCAAAGTTTTAACTACCAATTATTTAAATTTTAAATGTGGTAACAAAAACCTTGATAGCTAATTAGATACTAATTAAAAAAATATTTATCAATAATAAAAATAAATTTAGAAATCAATAATTTTTTTATATTTTTAAAATAATTTCTAATTTAGTCACTATAACAACTAATTATTTTTTATCTCAAAAATTATTTTTTTATCGCTAAAATTATTTTTTATTTAATGATTTTCTTATAGTGTTAAAATGGTGTGTGGTATTATGTAATCACAGCTGGTCAATAATTATTTGTATGGTGCAATCAGGTTAAGCATGACAGCACAAAAACTATTTTACAAAATAGTTACTAAGAAGTTTTTAAATTTTTAAAAATTAAGAAAAGTGAAAAGTGTTTTTAAAAGTATTAAATGAACAAAATCCACATATGCATGTTTTATTTTATCTGCTTTTGATGGGTGAGACATGGTATTAGACATTGCACCACCAATTCCAAATGCTGGGGAGCACCAAGATAAAAAGGTATATGTCGGGTGTGCATGCACCCTTTGAACCTGGAGCAGACAATATGATTCCAGATATTTAGAATCATTCGATATATATAACGTTATTTTATTATTTATTTAATTTTTTTTAAGTAAAACCTTTCATGTTAGGTATCACTATGCCACTTAAGATTTCAGTTAGGCTGACACTTCAAGTAACAACAATCATTTATCATCACATGAAAAAAATATTATTAAACAAAAGAAAAAAAAAGAAAATACAAAAATACCAATGTCTGTTTTTTGGTATAATAAACTTTCACCTTGTCTGTTTTTAAAATTCTTTATAAATAAGTATAATCTACCTATATATCGTTTTTGTTAACATATGGATTTTGGTTTACTCCCACTGTATTTTTGTATTTATTCACATTTATTGATATACTGTATTATTTCATTACCTTTTCTTGTAAAAACAACAGTTCAAAAAATCCCAATTAAAAGCAATTTATTACGAGACTTTACTTTTCTCATTTAAGATATTGCTTATTTTTAGGATATCATGTGTTTTTTCACCAATTACTCGAGGAAGTGAAACATTTAAGTTTTATAAATTAAGTTGCTTTTATGAGAAAATAATTTTACATTAATACAGTATAAAACAGAGATTCATAGTATAAAATATAAACTATAGGTTGAAGATAAAAAAAAATATTGAATTACAATTAATTTTATTGACCAAAATAATTAATTAATATTGAATTAAATTAGAAACTATTTTAGAGACTAAAAAATATATTAGTTCCTAAAGTAGTTTTTATTATTAATAAAAATTATAAAGTAATTTTTAAATTGGTATCTAATCATTGACTACAAAGATTTTATCTACAAATACTTTATATTCTAAATTAGTTGTTTAAAGACTAATTGAGACCAATTTAAAGGTAGCTAATTTAGATACAAATTTAAAAATAATTTATAATTTATTTTAATAATAAAAATGACTTTAAATACTAATAATTTTTTAGTCTCTAAAATAGTATTTAATTTAATTAATATAGTAACTAATTATTATTTTTTTTAAAAGTTGCTGTTATTTAATGAATTTATTGTAATGTAAACTTTAAAAGTATTATAATGTAATTTTTTTATCTTATTATTTTTAATATTAAATATATAAATGATAATATAACGATTCAAAAAAAAATTGATAATATAACGATTATTCTTAAGATGATTTCTATTCATTAATATCATATTGAATATAAAGTTATAGAAGAAGTAAAATTGTTAGGTTTTATCTTTTATATGGTTATTAATTTATTTGCAGATATTAATGTATAAAATATTCGAGTTATATTTTAAATATTCTGAATATGAGTATGTATACAAATTTTTAAAGAGTTGGAGAGGATGGTTAGAGATAAAATTAAATTATAATATATATATATATATAAATATGAATATAAATATCATTTTATTAAATTAATAAGTCAATTTTTTTAGATTTAGTTAAAACTTAAATTTCACTACTTTTTTTAATACAAAGTTCAAATAAGTGTAATATGTAATTAAATAGGATTTTGTTGAGTTCAAACTTCTAGGGTTTATTTTGAAGAGGTTGAAAAAAAGTTTTAATAAACTTTAAAATCACTGAGATGTTAGTTGGTGTGGTGCTTGAACTTTAACATAGCCTAAGCCATTGCTAACTATAGTGCCAATTGTAAATACAAAATTAATTTCTTTTTAGTTTTAGTTTATAAAAATCTCATTTCATATTTTTATTTGTTAAAAATGGTTATAAAAGTATAATCTATGCACACCTTATACTTGTAATCCTTTTGCTAATTTAAATACTTATATTTTGAAAATATATTAAATGAAGTCAAATTATTTAGATGAGATCAGGTTTGAGATTTTAGTAACTTATCAAAATTTAAAAATATAAATTGTTACCATATTTTTTTACAATGATACTTCTATTGAAAACTGTTGAGTTAATTAGGTAGGAGGTCGATGTAAATGAATAATGTAAAGGAAATAACATAGGATGAGGATTTGGATTAATTAGCATTAATCAGGTAGTAAAGAGAGAATCATAACGACAGACACAAGGTTAAGACTGTCTTCATATATACTAGGTAAAACCTCACAGATAGACAAATCACAAATTAGGTTAAAAGCATACTTGTTTTTGACTACCTTGAATATTCTGGGTTTAGGTCGCTTATTGGCCTGTTTAGAACAAAAATAAACAATTATTTAACTTTTATTGAAAAACAAATGAGGCCAAGAACAATAATTTAACATATATATGTATGTTTCAAAGTGTTGTAGTCCTTATCATGAAGGAATGAGAAGATTATGTTTATTTATATGAGAAAAAAGAGTGAATAAAGAAAGAGAGAGATAGTGAGGTCCACCATTAAATATATGATCTACTCCAATTTGTTGAAAAAAGTCAAATAACGTTGTGAAAATTACTATTTTATATGGTAGGACTTTTTGACCATGCACATCATCATATTCCATTTTACACTAAGGATGAACAACATGTGTGAATTTAACTTATATTTAACTTCCATGAATATACCAATAGTACGCACATTTACTAATAATGTGTTTGCAAAAGTAAAAATAAAAAAATTTGTTATAGTAATGAATTATAATGACAATAATTTTTTATTTCTTTGGTAAAAGCATGTTAGAGTTTAGTTGGCATCTTGTAAATCATAATTCGAACAAAAGTTGCAAGAAGCTAGCTTTCGTCCAAACCATGATATGAATCTTTCTTAAGAAGATTCTCTTTTGATTGGAAAAAGGTTTTTTCTACTTTCCTAAGGAGAATCTTTTTTTTTTTTTAATGTAACCTAAAGAAGATATTAAACAAACACTGGTTCTTATTTACACCATTCTCCTAATTGCTGACTATCTTAATCATGTAATGTTCATATACTTTATTAGTATTTTTAACTGTAAATAACCTTCTGTTCTTGTACATAATCTTATAATACTTAATAGTTATAATGTTCCCTCTAAATATATTTTTATTTATTATTCACACGTCAATAATAAATCATGATAGAGATCACTTTTAAAAAAATTTGAATCAAATTCAGTGATTGGAAAACTATAGCTAATTTTATTACTATTCTGGGTGTTTTTTTTTCACCCAGCAACTAAGTGAAATGAGCAAATGTTCCATATGATTCGTTTTCATTATGAGGAGTTCTTTCAAAAATATATTTTAGAAAATTTATTTCAAAAAAGACAAAATTTTCCAAAAATTGATTTCTGAAAATTTTATTTTAAAAATATTTTTTCAAAAATTATGTTCAAGAAAACGTTTTTCAAAATATATTTCATCAATTATGTAAATTATGTTCCAGAAAAAACTTCCGAAAAAGGTAATCCAGAAATCATTTAAAAAAAGGGTTAAATAGTCTTTTTAAAAATTGATTGGGTGCAGGAAGAAATTTGATGGGTGCAGAAATAACGAGCCTAGTATTTTTATTCTTTTGGGCTTTGCTCCAGCTTAAAAAAAATGTCTTTACCAATATTTGAAATAGACAAAAAAATTGAAAACGTACTTAAATTAATATTCATATATAACTTAAAACTATTTTGAGCAAAATTTAAAGTATTAAAAATTATAAAAATATTATGAATAAGATATGCACAATTAATTAGAATTAGTTAAGATTTAATTTTGTAGAATCCGTTAAAAATAACGTGTTAGTAGTTGAAATAATAAGATTCTTTTCTTGAGAGAATGATCTTGGCATGTACACAAACTCAACAACTTAGCCAGAAATCCAGAACAAGTACATTATATTTAACCAGGCAAGCACCACTCCTGAGTTCTAGGCTATGGCTATATCTAAGCAGGATTTGGATCAGAAACATGAGTTTTTAGTAGGGTTTAGGGTATTCTAGTTAACTGATTAGTTGCCAAATCATGAATCAAAGTAGCATGCATGGCAACTAAGGCACTATTGTAGTTGGCTCAGCCTTCAAGCAAACCATGATTCTGATACCTTAATCCTCAAAAACTATGAAACTATTTTTTGCCAAATCTTAAGCATTTGTTATGTCTGGATTCAGTAATACTAGGATTTTGAGAGAGTTGTTTGCTTGACTGTTTTGTGAGAGCGAGTTTCTCCATTGCATTAATGAACTTGCGCAAGTATTTGATGTACTCTGGGAATGTTTCAAGGTTGCAATGACCACCACCCTTTACCCACAAGGGATCATATTTTTCCTTCGAGAGTTCCCATAATCGCTTCCCGTGAGACCAATCAACAATATCATCATTTGTTCCCTGCACAAAATCCCATTACCAGACACACAAAATTATCAATTATACTAATTCATCAAAAAGAAGACATTACAAGAACACAATATGTCCATGCCAGCTAAGCTGTTTTGTATGGATTATGGACTTTTGGAGAACTGAATTCATGAACATTGCAGAAAATCATCACAAGGTAGATCCTTCATTAGTCTTACAGAAAAAACATCCATTACTGAATATTAGAATACCAACAAGGTTTGCAAACAGAGAAAACACACACAATTAACACTCTTCAATTGTCTTTATTCTATTACTATTACAACACCAAACAAGTTCAGTTACCTGTTCTATCAATATAAACAATAGAAAGGGGATATGTAGAAAAGCATACATACCAAGTATTTGTTAAATTTAATAACTTTGTAATACTCCTCGTTAGGACAACGAGTGCAGGGTATTTCCAGGTTCTGTATTAGTGAGGAACAACCACCATAAAGGCACACTCAAAAAACAAAATGGAAGAAGAATTTGGAAAAGGCACATTTCATTTAGTATATACCTATGCTTAGATGGATGCAAATCTGATAACACAATGCATGTTGACATTTCTTAGTAGCCTTATCACATGAATATCAAGTTGTTGAACATGCACATCTTATTCAACATTATTTTTCCCATTTTATATCTGTCTTCTGAGTGCAGATTGATCTTGTAAATTCAAGTCAACATGCAAAAATAGAGTAATACAAATAAAATAGGGAATGATATGAACTGTTGTCTGTGGTGTTGTTTCAATTTTTGCTCCAAAATCTATTGCGATTTGCATCAATAATTAATCTGCTTTATTGCTTTCAAGAAGCTGAACAAATTGATCAAAAAAATTACCATCTAGGTAACATAATCAAAGAGTTTCTTCAAACAGATGGAAAGAATGATTCAAGAATGCAACAACAAAACATGTAGTATTCCAAATTCGAATACTTGTTGATAAAAGGAAAATCATCCTTCATAAATGGAAACACCACCAGGATTCATAAACACACAGAATTCTTTATTTTTATGATATCTTGCAGCGGAAGAAAATTAAAACATTAGAAGTCCAACCAAATCAGCCTCCCGAAATAACCTAATATTAAGGCTCAAAACATCTGAAGTTCTAAGCCCTTTTATATATGAACAAGAAAACAGAAAGAAAATCACTTCACAACAGAAGCTCAAAAAAGTTGTTGATCAGTTTTGCAGATGAAAAGAAATAGAAGAGCAGAAGGTGATTAAAAACATGGAAGGGAATAGATACTTACATGTATAACAAACACTGGACAGTTGACATGTCGAATTTTATCTATATTCTGAAACGTTAAAAGAGAATTTTGTTACTACAAAGCTCAGCAGAAAATACTACAGTAGAGTAAGAATTATGAACACAGAAGCAAAACTCACTTTAAATATGTCAAACCAAAATGTCATCTTGACAGGGTACAAGACCCTTATCCCCGAAAGGATGGCACTGTGAAGAACAACACCTCTCAACTTCTGCAACTTAGAAGCCAAGTGCAGTGTGGGTCCACTTCCAACCGATTGACCATACAAAATCAATTCTTCTTGCTTAACTCCATATTCGCGCTTCAAACAATGATATACAGCCTCTATGTCGTAATACGTGTTGAACTCAGATGGCTGCCACAGTTGAAGAGACAATCACAGATAGAACACCAAAAACATCAGTGAGAATAGCAGCAGATTTATTTTAAGAAAAACAGTTCCAAATGGAATTTTTATAACCTTGCTTCAAGCATATATATACGCTCCCATGTATATGCCCCGGCCATGTTATATGGAAATAAATCAAAACCCCAAGAAACTTTATTTAGAAACAAAGAACAACCACCACAAAAAAAAAAAAAAAAAAAAAAAAAAAAAAAAAAAAAAAACCAAAAAAAACAAACCTAACACAAA
>Ga0123342_1001687_pt1 | contig 37178 bp, 23 predicted proteins | sample Turbeawhitnodule_FD_89960 | JGI IMG/M metagenome (GOLD analysis project Ga0123342, IMG submission 89960) | Root nodule microbial communities of legume samples collected from Mexico - Turtle bean Mexico white nodule | ecosystem: Host-associated > Plants > Roots > Nodule | place: Mexico: Nepantla...
GGCCAGTGGTTATGAGGTGAGATACTCAGCAAAAAGCTACTCTTAGACAACCTCTAAGCACTAACTAAGACATTCTTAAAGCAAAGCACAAATACATGGAAAGTACATAAAAGTCTTCATCAACCACAGCATATAAGTCTTCATCAAACACAATCTTGAAGGGGCAGCAACCATCTTCAACACAATTTACTAGAGATAAGGATGAGGGTGAGGGTACTACAAATAAGGGTGACGGTGAGGGTAGGTAGAGGCATAGAAGTAAAAGGCATGCCAATAATCCCATAGAAGGTTTAGAACCAAATTCTGCAGATGTTGCAGAATTTGGGTGTTGATGATGATGAAAGTGAAGGAACATTTGTGCATGATGGAGGATTTTCAAATACAGAGTGGGAATTAGAAGAGTTATACAACATGGACGAAGTTGAAGATGGTGGGGAGCATATCAGTACTGGTGGTAAATTTCCATCCTTTCAAATGCCGAAAAACATGGCAAAATTTTCCTGGGATTTGGGTACCTATTTTACAAACAAGGAAGCATTTAAAGATGCCATCAGTGTAGAACATGGAAGCTTTGATGAAACCAAATTTGTGATAAGAGTTTGATGCTTTGCTGCTTTGATTGAAGCTTAGTTCTAGGGTGTTTAGAAATTGTGTAAAGTTCATTCTTAATCCTATGCACAAGCTGAATCAATCTATTTTGAAAGAGAAAAATGTTTTTCTAAGCCAAGTGAAAAACAATCGGTTGATTTCACGGTTTAGTCGGTTGTTTTACACCCAGTTGCTTGAAGGTTTTCAAAACTGATTTTGACTTGGTTGACTAACTGTCAAAACCAATTCAACCTGTTAAAACAACATTTCAACCGGTTGATTGTCACATTTCTTAACAATTTTTCAAAAACCTGTTTAATCTGTTTTCAATTAAATTAAAATTGTTTTAGCTCATGATTAACTTCCTAAACCGGCTAGATTTAAGAGCTATAATTATGGTTTCTCTCTATATTCAAAAAGAAACATGAAGTAAGATTGAAAACGTTTTTTAGGAGAGATTTTGCAAGATTTCCTAAAGGTTGTGCATTGTTTCAAGAACTGATCTTAGGAGCTCTGTGATTTCCTGAATACCAAATGTAATTTGTTCCTTTTGGTTCTTGTAATTGTTTTTTCTTTCTATACTTGTAAGTTTGTTAATCTCTAAGGTTAGAAGTTGTTCTGACTGTGGTTGTGTGAAAAGCAAAGAGGGTGAGTGTTCTTGTGTGGTAAAGATTGCCTCTTTGTAGTGTTGAGTGTTTGTAATCTATGATTGATTTCTATTGGAATACCCAGAGGTTTACTAGGGACTGGATGTAGCTCAGGTGTTGAGTGAAACAGTATAAATTGATTGTGTAATCTTTCTCTCTCTCTCTTTGATAGAGATCAAGTAAGAGAGGATTTTACTAATGGAGGAAGAGGCCATCCATCCAAACATTTAAAGTTCTTCCTTCTAGTCTTCTCAAAATTTAAAGAAGAATTAAGTAAAGAGAGGATCAAGCCCAAAGCCAACAAGAAGACTACATGCATTCAAGAATGGGCTCCAATTAATATCTTTCTTTGTAATTTCTTTTGTATAAATTTGTAAAACATATAGGAGTAGTGTTTAGGAAGGTGCTAAGAGGGAAACCAAAAAGACACCTCTTTTGTAAGTACCTTAGGCGTTAGTTTTTAGGAAAGAGCTAGAAGAAGTGACTTTTCCTTCTCTTGCTCATTTAGGCGCCAATTTAGGAATAGGCTAGAAGGAGACTCTTCAAATGTTACTTCCTTTGTACTCTTGGTCGGTCTTATGTCTCTATATAAAGGCATGAAAGGCACCTTCAATAATAGATTTGATATTTTGAGTCTCCCGAATTGGTGAGTGATTGAGAGACTTGTGTCTTCTCCTCTTCTAGTCTCATCTTGAGTGCATTCTTGGAACCTCAAATGGCGGCATCTACACTCATCTTGAAGCCTTTCATCCTTCAAGTGGCGTGTTCATTTCCAAGAACTCCAACCACATAAGTTTCCTATTTCGTTTCATCTTCTTCATCCATTTTCAATCCAAAACAAATCCTAAAACATGTCTTTGATGTTTCTTTCCATTTCAATCGGTTAAACTTGTTTGTTTTGTGTTTTCATTCGGTAGTTCTTCTTAGTTTGTTGTTGTTGTGTTTTTAATTGTGTTTCATGGAGATTTAATCGGTTCATTTGTGTTCTTTTGTGTTTTTAATCGGTTCATTTGTGTTCTTTTGTGTTTCAATCGGTTCATTTTCCTTTTCAAGGGTTTCTATAGGAGTTTGACTTGGTTACTTGTGATTTGGTGAGTTCTTGAATGTTAAGAACATTGATCCAATTCTTAGAAAGTGCCTAATCATATTCCAACTCTTGTTGAATCCTTAAAATCTCCATATTATATCTCTATCATGTTATTGGAATCATATCACTCTTACTCATTACAAACTGTTTGATTTGATTTTTGTCTCTGCTGTTATAAACAACCGGTTAAAACGAAATTTCAACTGATTGTTTTTCTGCAAACAGATTTAATTACTTGGATTGTTTGGCTTCCCTGATTGCTCTTTCTGTGATTGTTGATAAATCTTCATTCTTAACCTATCTTTGCTATTTGGACCCCTAAAGTGAGTCATGATGGCTTCTACAAATCTTCAGGGAAGGATAAAAATAACATTTCTACAAAAACTTTTCCTTCCAATATTTCAAAAGAAACCACTTCTTCCTATAAAGTTTTTAAAGACAAACCTTCTACCTCTACCCCTAAGTCACCCACCAAACTTTCAAGCACAAAATGTTTTAAATGTTTAGGGTTTGGGCACATAGTTGCCAATTATCCAAATAAAAGGACCCCAAAGCTAAAAGAGGAGCATCATGCCCAAATTAAAACAAAAACCAAAAGTGAAAATGAAAGAGAAAACGAAGGACAAGATAACACGGGTATCATCACTTCACCTCAAAGGTGTTTTTCTTCCTTGTCTTTTAAATTACCTAAACATTCTAAATACTTGACATATTTGATTAAGAAGTTTAGGGATGATATTCAAAAACCTCCTAAAGGTTATCACCTTCTAAAAGGATTCTCCCAAAATCATTTCATCCCCAAATATTCTTTCCGAACATGGCCTGTAGCTAGAATTCAACCATATAATCTCCCCAAGCTTAATGAACATAAGTTTGCTTCACACCTCCCATATACAAATCATGTGAACCAACTCACTATGTTATTTGCAGGAGTTCTAAATTCGAGGACCAATTCTTGTGAACCTGGGGAGCATGATACAAACCGACAGATGACTAAGGACACAACAAGCACTTCCCAAAAGGGTCAGTCATCTCAAGATACAAAGTCAGGCCCCACCAAGCCTCGAGAAAGAATCAACAAAAGAAGAAGAAGCTATAAACCAGAATACCATAAGTTTTTCGTTTTGGTCTTCTTAAAAAAATAGAATATGTTTGTAGATAATTTGGGCTCGCTTTAGGGGTCCAAATAGCAAAGATAGGCTAGAATAAGGTGCCTTTAGTATAATAAGGGATATAGTTATCATTTTAGGTTGTTCCTAGCCCTTTAGGAAGGCAATTTGACCTAGTTTCTAAAAGGACAAGCCTAAGGTGCGGGTTTGACTTAGTCAAACCCTAAGGCTGCCTTTTTTTTTCCTTTTTCCCATCCTACCCCTTTTTCTTGTTTTCCAAGGCTCCTTCACCTATAAATAGGATGCCTACCCAATGTATTTTACAAGTTGAAATTTGAATGAAGTGAAGAAACTTTGCACAAATTGTGTGAGCTCTTAATGAGGCTTATGTCCTCTTCGGTTTGAGGTCTTATCTTGAGTGATTGAGAAGCTCTCAAGTGGCGGCCAACACACTCATCTTGAAGCACGTCACCCTCCAAGTGGCGTGACAATTCTCACCCACCATCATAAGTTTTCTCATTCCATTTCTCCATTCCATTTTATGTGTTTGTCTTTTAGTTTCTTTTCTTTGTTGTTTTTGAGTTTCGATCATAATCATGAGTATGGTGCACCATTTGGGAGGTTGTGACCACCATTGATGTTAACCTTGTGCCCCTTTTAAATTTCGCAATTGCATCTCATCCTCACCGTATCTTGTTTTTCATTTTTGCCTCTGTGAAGTGAACTTCCACACTTACTTAACCACTTGGTTAAGTTCGTGTCCAGTGGGAATCTTCCTTATGTCATCACCTTAAATTGTTAAAATCTCAATCTTAAGTAAAAGTGTCACCATAAATGAAAAACATCTAAAAATCAACTCACATCATGAGGGCTATAAAGGAAGTTAATGATGAGGCTTTCAAACATCTGATTTCACTACCTCTCAAGCAAGCATTCATAAAGCACATACTTGTACTCACATACATCATTTCACCTGTACTCACATCATATACTCACATCATCTTAGTTGATTGATATGGTATTTTTGTTATTGATGTGCTTGATACATGCCTCTTTTTCATTAGGGTCGGTTAAAGTTTATAGATGCATGGTTGAAACACTTCTACTTTAAGAAAAAGTGAGTTATACATAAAAGTATTATTCATTGAATAATATGATTGGATCTGCCTCTAATCTTCACATCTTGCCTCTAATCTTCACATCTGAATCAAATTCATGTTAGAAATCTTATATGTTTACTCCTTGATGGCTGATTATATATTTAAATGATAGTGTTTGTGTTTTAATCTATAGAAAAGACTTATTTTTTAAAAAATTAATTTTGATGCAATATAAATGTTGTATGACTCGTGTTCCACTAGTTTTGTGCAGCAATTGTAATGCAGTATGAATGTTATATGATTCGTTTTGTGCAGTAGTTTTTTTTTTCAGTTTTTCAAGTCATAAAAGAAATATAAAATCATTTATTTTCCTTTATGTGGTCTAGATCAAGGTTCACATTCACTTTAAAATGTGACTCACTTGTCAACAATATTTGTTAAAGGTTTAATAGTGTGTTTGTAGTTGCACGTGCAAAACCTATCATTAGCATGCTAGAAGATATCAGGTCTTGTATAATGTAGAGATGGGCAAAGAACATATTGAAAATTGCCTCATTTGAAGGATCAATATGTCCAAAGATTTTAAGTAGGTAACAAAAGGAAGCAAATCAAACTCGATATTGGATACCCAGGTTAGATGACAACATTCATACAGTATTTTAAAAAGTTATTGTGTTAGTTGTTAGATATGTCTAACCCATTCAATCATCATAGCTCTTCCACATATCAGCTATTTGAAGTGAGGCATATCTATATCATTGGAGAAAAAATTGTGGTTAACTTGGACATACATGACTACAACTTCCGAAAATGGATGTTGACGGGAATACTTTGTTGTCATGCACTTTTTGCAATGAAATTTATGAATGTGGATGCAGACAACTTCATTTCATTATGGTTCAAGAAGGAAACATATGCAGAGGTGTACAATTCAATTATATATCCAGTGGACGGTGAACAAGTGTGGGACAAAACTGAAATGCCATATATTGTGCCACCTCCCACAAAGAAGATGCCTGGAAGACCAAAAAAGAAGAGAAGGTTGGAGGCATGGGAGGTAATGAAAAACAAGAGTCAGTTAGGCCAAACAGGATTAAAGAAAAAATGTGGGATCTGCCATAAGCTTGGCCACAACAGAAAGTCCTGCATTGAAAAATCATCTCAACAAGCTCCAAGTGATCCATGTTCATCTCACCCAAGGCCATCTCAGCAAGCTCCATGTCAGGCAGCTCCAACCGCACCCCCTCCATCATCTCCCCCTACTCAGCCAACTCGAAGAACAACAAGACCAAATGCAAAATTTGTCAAACCCAACACGAGGCTTAAGTTACAATCCATGAGAGTTCAGTTTTGGAAGTCATGACTGCTTTTGGAACACATTTCAATACATCTCACCTTGTACTTTGGACACCCCAAAATTGTCTCCCACCATTTTTTACAGTTGTTGTTGTTCTCAAAACTGCAAATTCCTCACAATCGCAAATGGGAGCAACCAATGCGGTCCTGCTCCCACCACCATGGCTACAATTAGACTGATTCTGCACTTCCATCCGATTACAGGTGCATGATGATACAAATACAGACCTATAGGCAAGCATTCCTACTTAAGGAAACCGCAAACAATAACAAATCTAGGAACAAATCACAAAAGTCAATTCCTTCCTCCCACCAACGAATCCACAACACCGGACTCCACCACAAACGACCCTCATATCCGTGAATAAACCACCTTCCAAAAAACGTTAACGAGAAGAAGAAACCCTAACCCTCCACACTTTATTAATCTCTATCAAACTCAATCTCATGTCACCTCACACAACACCCAATCTGATGTGTCTTTAAATAGACAGTGCACATGAACATTTCTCTCTATCACATAAGCAGCACTTGAGGCTGTAAGGTGAAACTTAACAGAAAGGACCAATATGAATACTTTTTAAAAAATATAGGGACCAAATTGACTTTTTTTTAAAACCACCATACTAAATTGAATATTAACCCTAAATGTAGAAACCAATAAGATAATTATAATATATATATATATATATCTCCAGAATTCAGCTCTCTGAAAATCAAATTCTGAAAAAAAAAATTATTTCGTGAATGAGAAGCAAATGTGAGAATTTGATTTAATGGATTTGAATTCTTACTAGGTGTGGAGGGTTATATTCAGGGAATTATTTCCCAAATCCGTACTGGTTATGGAAAAAATCTCCAAATTTCCACTATGAACAGGAATAAGTACTATTTGGGGGAAATAAAGTTTCCCTGATTCCATATTAAGACTTTTTTTTAAAAAAAAATGTATTATTCATGGAAAATAAATCTTAAAAGAAAGTTATTTACTTGGAGAGTTTGCACATTGACCCAGTATTCAGCTTTCACCAGATTGGAAACTTGTGATTCTAAAATCAGTTCACGTGATATTCTTTGCAAGTTCTTTTGACTGACAAGTAAAGAGAGTGAAAATAGTGAAAGTTTCTGAGCTTGTCCCATCAGCAAAAACTGTGATGTTGACACTTCAACTACCTAATCAATATCCAACCATCGATTTATAAATGGTTCTTCTGTCTAGTCCTAGACACTAGTTAAAAAAAAATCATTTTTTTATTACAATTAATATGAAATGCATTAAAATTAAACTTTACACTTTACTTGTGCTGTCATATATGATTTTTTTCTCTCATCAGTTTTAATCTGTAATAAGGACTAAGCTAAACACTTTATTAACTCTACATACATTCATGCCCCATAGGAGGAAATGCAAGATTTGGCAAAACGAGTTTTAAGGCAAATAGAGGGATATACAAAAATTGGCAGAAAATTTCAAGACCAGTTCATTGCACAAATCTGCACTTAGCTTTGCATTATTTTCAAGATACTATGTGAAATTGGAAATACTATACAATGTAGACGTTTTATTCACTTGGTGCAACAGTATCAAAATCAACCATAGATCCCACTTTCATAGGGGATTTCAAACACATGAGAACACTTATGATTACAAATATGAGATGCCTTATTTAGAAATAAGTTATAAATTACATCTCACCTGTGATTTCAGACTAAATGCACATGTATAAAAAGAATAATGAAACCTTTCAAAACATGTTGTATCTACAAACACCCGCCACAAATAACTTTGTTTTTCAGTGGTAGTGCTTACCAACAGATAGTACTGCATCCAGAAATGTGTCTTTGACCAAAAATTTATGCATGTTGCAAGACTAATCTGTGTAAAACAGTAAACCATGCCTTCCATCTTGTTACCTTAGTCACACTTCAATCCACAAATTTCCAGCACAATATCATTTTTGGCCAAAAATGGGTTGATCCTCACCCAAAGTAGTGTTAAGATTGAAGCCAGAAGAATGGCCCAGACCAATATGATGGTAGGAACACCTTCCTGTTTACCCATGACACCCTTGAGGAAAGGGTAAAGATGGACAATGACCCAAAGGGCGAAAAATAGCCTGCCAAACAAAGGACCCCATGAATCATAGCCATTATTTATAGCATCTGACACACCAACAATGACTCCAATTATGTTTATGATTAGTAGGGTCAAGGGAGGGATCAACAAGGATGTCCACTTGAAGATGTAGAGTTCAGCAAAATCTCCATCGTCTGCAGCTTTGGATGTGACAGTGAAGTTTGTGTTAACTCCTGCCAGAACTTTGAGCAAACCCTGAAAGAGAGCAAACAGATGTGAGGAGGCACCACCAATAACCCAGAACTGCTCATTCCTCCACCAGTCATGTATACCAACACCTCCCCACTGCATTTCCAGGATGCCAGTTGCAGCTATAGAGATGAATAGGGCCATGAAAATGATACTGGCATAGTTACTTATCTGAGAACAATAAAATAAAGCATTAGTCAAAAACATCATAAACTGCATCCCATTCTATTTTATTGCTTAAAACAATTCTTGAATTTGGTGTGAGCACTATACATACTCCTAATCAAAAGTTTGAGATAATATTAAAAAACTTTGTAACACACTTTACTACAGACTATATTATGATTTTAATACATCTTCGGCTTTCGATTGGTTATGCCTATAGGCACTGTAATTATGTGAAAGTTACTTCTATGTTTATGTATCCCTACCTAGGACATAAATTGTACTCAGTTTGAGGATTGTAATTAAAAGTTGAAAAAATTAACCCTACCTCAGGGACAATGAATTTTCCAGTGAGCAGACAGACAGCTGGCAATGCACAGTAAGCAATTAAGGGAACTGAAGTCAGAGGATAAACAACTGAGTTTATGTAAGAGAATCGTTCCAGCGATTTCAAGCCACCACCATAACCATACCAAATAGGACAATGCCTACTGAAAAAGATCTCAACAGATCCAAGCGCCCATCGAAGAACTTGATGCAGACGATCTGAGAGATTTATAGGAGCTGAACCCTTGAAAGCAGGCCTTTTGGGCATGCAGTACACAGATCTCCAACCATGACAATGCATCTTGAAACCTGTTAAAATATCTTCTGTAACTGATCCATATATCCACCCTACCTGAAACAATGTTGCAGAGGTCTAAATACATGTAGACCATGGCTTAAAAGAGCTTCAAGGCCTTAAATCTGAAACAAATAGCATACCTCTTTCCCCCATTCTGTCTTATCCTCATATCCACAACTAATTACATGGATGGCTTCTTTCAAGAGTGTCGCAGAACTTGCTGCTTTTGGAATACCCCCATCTTCCATGAGTGTTGAAGCTATGAAAACAGATGATTGCCCATATTTCTTCTCAAACTTTTGTTGAGACATTAGTGAGGACTTCTCGTTGTCAAATCCTGTGATTGAGGTTTCAAGAGGAACACCAAATGCCATTACAAAATTAATTAGTTGCTTCATAAGAATGCAAATACAATAAAAGTATGCTACATAAGTATGTATTGTAATAGTAGAGCAAAGTTCAACTCAGTACATCTCAAAAACTATTTAAGAGTCTTAGAAAGCATTTCAATGTTTCCAAATGAAACACGGCCAATTTGAGGCATTTCATACCTTCAATTCCCTCTTCAATATTTTCTAGTGCATGCATTTGCTTAGTGTCATCCTTATTCTTTACCATCTTTTTCATACTTGACTTTGATTTAATCTTTCTCTTACTAGATCCACAACACAGACCGCAACACCATTTAGGCCAACAGTTACATGTCTTCCTTGGTGGTTTCTTCGTAGCAGGAGCGTCATATCCATAAAATGCCTGCCTCCTGAAGACACACCCAGTTCCCACATATATTGGTCCTTGGATCCCATCCAAACCTTTCATATTGATCTATACATATTTAACAAATATTAGCTCTTCATAGCAAACTAAAAGCTATATGTATGTATAGTATGGTAGTATATATGTTCAAACAACACGAGCAAATTCTTACTTACATCAAAGAATACAACATTGCGATTTGAGTATCTATCATTACGATCAATCCCATCAAATCTTTGGGGAAACTGTACATAGCATATTTTTTTCCCTGATGTAGGATCCATCATGAAGCACATGGATTCACGAAGGGCCTTACTATTATTTATGTAGTGATCACAATCAACATTCAGTAGGTAAGGAGCATTTGTGATTATTGCTGAGACTCTCACCTTCACAATCAACCAACAAAGCAATAGAAAAAATGTTAGAAGGGAAATGGAGAGACAGAAGAAAACTAGGAAAGCTTTCAGTTTTATAGTGAGAAAAGGGGACTCTACCAAAGCATTCATAGCTCCAGCTTTCTTGTGGTGCTCATATCCAGGTCTTTTCTCACGAGACACATAGACAAGTCGAGGTAATTCATTTCCTTCAATGTCACGAACACCATTTTGACCAAGGAAAACCTGTAATCACAGTTAAGTCATACAGACATGCCATGTGGACACAACATTTTCAATCTACACAAAAGACCAAAAATAGCATCTTAACATGGTACTCACTTGTATCATTCCAGGATGATCTCTGACATTGTTCCCAGGCCATGGTGTACCATCCTGCATTGTCCAACCATCCTCAGGAACCTTCTGTGCCATTGCCACCAATGCATTAATCCTCACTTTGAACTCTTCATACTCCCTCTGTGTCAACACAATTGAGTACAACAAATGCAACCAATTATTGGTTGAAGCCAAATAGAAGAGATGAAAGATGATATACAAAGAAATAAAGGGCAAAACTTAGGTACAATTCTTAAGGTGTTTTTAACATTGTTATTCAATGAATTGGAATTCATCTCAGTATTATGTAAATTTTTCTAGTGGAACTTTTATTTTGATCGGAGAACACAAAAAATAAATAAACAACTACGTCTAAGTTTTGTCCTAAAGTAACATTCAATCATGATTATAGAGAAGCCGAAGAAAAATAACTAAACTTTCCCCTGGCATAAACTATGTTTCTCAGTTAGTCTAGTCATATTTCATGCAAAATTGAAACCTTAAGTTTATGGGTTTTCCTTTGGTCAGAAAATGACATCATAGGAACAATTTCAAACCTTAATGGCACGACGTTCTCTTATAAATCCTGCATCAACTTTATCCTTCAAGTAGTCAACCTTTTGTGCAAAATACCATTCTGGAGCCCGTGGTTCAATGCTGAACTTCTTGCAGAATGGAACCCATTTCCTTGCAAACTCAGAAGTCTCAGAGAGTGCTTCAAATGTAAGCATTGCAGCACCATCATCTGAGACATAACATGCAACCTTCTCCACTGGATAATCCACAGCAAGGATGGACAGAACTGTGTTTGCAGTTATAAGTGGAGGCTCTTTCATAGGATCCACTGTACTGACAAACACATCTATATCAGCTAACTGAGATGGTTTTCCTTCTTTCTCGTACCTGTGAAGTTGTAATTTGTAAATAATTAACAAATAATGTCTTATGCCACACACACACACATAAAAGGAGAGGCAGAGAAAGACCAAATACCTTAGAGATAAACGATCAAGGTATGTTTCCCGCATTATTGGGCTCCATTTTGGGAACTGATCAAAAATCCATGACACAGCAAACCAGATTTCACATATTACTGATGTGAGCCACAATGCATATGCATCATTGACTGGATGGAGAATTCTATAATGGAAAAAGAGGCCAAGAATGACAATCCGCAGTACTATTATGATTCTGTATGGATTTATCCTGCTTGAACTAATTGGCAGCTTTCTCCACAGTGGTTGCCTTCCTTCATCCATTCTGTCAACAGGAATTCAGATTAAATAATCATAAATTCAGCAGAAAATAAAGTAAATAAATATAGCAAGACAATATGAATGCAACTGGTGTATTTTCACTTGCTATGCAATCTCCAGACAGGAAAAAAAATGGATGTTCTTGCACATAGTTGTGGGAATTGGTGGATGGAGGAAAGAACAAAATTGTGTTCTTATCCTTAAAAATAGATAAATAAAATTAGTTAGTTAGTGGATTAATAATTATTACATCTTCTAACATGGTGGAATAGAAATCCAAGTTACTATTTCAATAAGTTTGGTGAAACAACTCATTTGTAACTAAAATTTTCTCTTGCAATACTAGTTTTCAGACACTTAGCAAAACCAACATATCTTCTTCAGCATTTTAATATGAAGATGTTAATCTGGTAAATTATTAGTTGTTTATAATGAAGATTGATGATGTTTTAGTTGATTATTGGTATGAGAAAGTTGACAGTTAATCAATTACTTGATGAGTTCAAGAAATAGTGTGATTTTAGAAATAATGGTAAAAAATTAAAGAAAGCTTAATCTACAACCTTATATAGCTCTCTGCCAAACCTAGAAACTTGAAAAAAAATTACAATAAAAATGTGCTAATGTTGGTGATGAAATGCTCAGCAAGTATATATAAATTTTAAATAAAAAATATCGAAACTTAAAATAAGTATAAGAAGGATACGTCATAAATTATTGAAAATTTGTACCTAAAAAATTAGACATTTTAATTAACAATAAATTAAAGATAAAAATTCAAATAATTATGATTTATGGATAAGTTTAACATAGAAACTAATCTTTAAAAACTAAAATTAATATTTCAAATAAAATTGCTAAATGATACTTAGTAAAAGAAAGGTTCACGTTAGTTAATTGCAAAATTAATAATGAAAACATAATTTAAACCTAATTACTTTAACTGTAACTTCTTTGTAGATTGCAAATAAAGCTCTAAAAAAATTTATAAGTTACTATTAAACCCTAGTCATAGTGTAGAGTAAAATTACATAAAAATCCAACAAGCAAATAATTCTATTTAACTACTGTTTTACCTAAATACTATTTGGAGGATAAGAACTAAATTCTAGTCACTCCCCATCTATAAATTATCATGGTTGTGTGGCCAAATGTTGGTTTAGTATTTTACCAAGTATTATGGTAAAAGTTATATCTATATCTTGTTATTGTTAATTAATTTACATGAATATCTACAGAAGATAAGATCGAAGTGATGCATTAAATATTACTTTTACTTTAATATTTTACATGTTATATGGCACAAACTACAAGAAGGCCATAAAATATTAATTTTACATAAATTAAATTAAATTTTCACCTTACCTAAATAGGTTGTCAGAATATTTTTTGGAAGAATGTGAGTGAGGAGTATTGATTTAGTAAGTTATTACTAAATCCCATTTTCTTAATCATATTTATATATATTGCCATAAATATAGAAAAATTATTCAAATCAAATATTAAAAGTAATTCTATTTATCTTATTATTTTACATGATACAAGTTGTAACTTTCTGACTAGCTGACAATGGTTTAAAATTATGACTTTAGTGAATAATGTTGCTAACATTTTCAGTTTAACATTTAGCTGTTTGTAAGAGGCAAAATAAGTTGGACATGCTCTAAGATTGAAGCAGACAATTTTGGGTTTAAATAAGTTGAAATACCTTAAAAGTTAAAGTTGACAAATGAGGAGCACAAATAAAACCAGCAAGTTTTATGATTAACTTTGAAGGAAAAAATTATGAGAATAGGAATTAGACAGTAAGACCTACTTTGGCAAGTCAGGATCATCCAGATCATCACTATCCTTACCCCCATCATGCCTAACCACCTGAAGTTTTTCACTTTGCTTTTTCTTCCAATCCTCCATCCTTTCCTTCCATGCAACACTTCCATATCCATAAACTGCTATATCCTTTTTAGGATCCATAGGTCTAGGTTGAACTGCATCACAACATTAATTCTCACATTAAATAAGGACAGTGAAACAAGGACAGGGAAAACTAGAAGCAGCACAGTCTGAACAATGTGCACATGCAACCAATGCAAAAAAGTCATTGCCAATTGGACAATAGCTTGGTGTAGTTAACTACTTTAAGTACACCCTCATATTTCATCTGGGTAATCTATATAACAGGTACTGTTGGTTGTGGTGCTGTTCTTTAATCAGAATAGAAGTTTACCAAAAGTCAGTATAATAAATTCTTTCATTAAATGTCAATGCAAAATTACCTTGGTAAAACTCCAATTCTGATTGGAGAACAACACAACAGCACCTATGGAATTACATGTAAGTTTTGTACCTTAAATAATTGCTACTATGTTTTGCCCGATAAAATTACTTACCAGGTACAGATGAATCAGGAAAAGGCATAGGATAAATCCGTTTCCCTCGAGCCATGAATGGAGGAAGAATGAGTGCATGTTTATCAGCAGAAATGCCCACATCCTTAATTGAAAAACCCATTACTATGACAAGTAGGCCCAAATAATAGTATATTCAAATTCAGAAAAAGGACAAGAGACCCAAGTGATGAAAATGAACTGACCTCTTGACCATATGTCAGTAGAGGGATCTCAGAAGCCACAGAAGCTGCATCAAACTCTGATGGTGTGTGGACTGAACCATTGACTGAACCATAGTTAAGGCGTGTAGAGAACATGGCCTCAGCCATGTGATGATGATCTCGCCTAAGATTGCCTCCAAAATCAAACTCGCTTTCCAAATCATCAGTGTTATCCTCTTCTTCATCACCCTCAACTCTAGCACTACCTGATATCAGTTGCAGTGTTAGCCTAATCTATCATCGGATTATGTTAATAGAACAAGAGAAATGCCAACAACACACTGTATGTTGTTGGTTAAAATTCATTGGAAACTGAAGAATCATGAAACAAAAACACATTAAATAAGTGAGACCGCTCTAATAAATTTCTGTCAATAATAAAAAATCATTAAAGTTATGCCATCATTCTTCAATATAACAAAGCCAAAAATAAGGTGAGAAAGAAACATATGAACACAGAACACAAAGAGATAAGAGTGAAAGTTGGTTGAAGCTTCTTCACCTTTGATTCGCTTATATCTCGTTTTACACTGAGGACAAACTTGGTTACCCTCTCTTCTTTCATACTCATAGCAAGGTCTGCACACAGGGAATGCACATTCATTGCAAGCAACAAATGGCTCCCCGATCACTGTAACTTCTAACTCATCCCCACAGATCTGACAAATTTGACCACTTAATTCTGTGACAGCAGTCACCTGCAAATAACAGAGATAATGCTAGCGTTGATCAGATCAGGAAAATTAGATGATAATGTACTTTATAAGAAGATGGAAGTCCGTTTTTTTATTTCTAAATAGGTGCACATGCCCTTTGTTACTTAAAATAAGCTGCATCAAAGTTTATGACTTCCATGCAAAAAATCCAAAAGCTCTGAAATTGATAAACCAGGGCAAGAAAAAATAACAAGAAGCAGGGAGAGAACAGCAAAAGAACCAAGTTGAATGAACTCAATTTATTTAAACTTAGATTGGTGAAAGAAAAAAAACGTTTTTCTTTTCTTTTCCTGTTTCTTCCACCCTGAAGCTGGAGAGAAACTGAATAGAGTTTGGATTGGAAAATTTTCCACAATTAACACAAAAACAAAATAAAAGTCGCCATCCCCAAGATAGAGAGAGAGAACTAGCTTATTTATTTCAGCTTGAAACTCTCAAGAAGACATTTAGGAAAACCATTTCTAAAAGATAAAAAAAATCATACTGAACCAAATACCCTTAGGAATGAAATGAAGGACTCAAAATGGAAAGACAGCCCAATTGGGTCAAAAAAATCAGCATGGAAATCCAAAAAAGAAAAGACCCCAATGGGGAATTTCCTTCTTCAAACTCTTGACGTGGCTTTGAGGGATGAGTTGAAGAATAAGGACAAATCTCAGAAAAGAGACTCTTTTTTGAAGGCCATGTGTGTTTAAAATCTTCAGAGGAACTGAGAAATCAGAGAGATAGAGACCACTCACTCTTGCAGTCTCATCAGCATTGATAAGAACAAACTCATTCCTGTTATGAGACCCTGCTATTAGTCTCCCGTTGGTGTCCATAGAACTCTTAACTCACTCAACACCAAAATCCTCAAATCCTAAATACTCCACTCACAGACCCATAGTGAAAGAAAGAAGCAAATATAGAAAGGCTATCAAACTAAGAGTGAAACTGAAGAAAGCTGTTTCCTTTGCAGGGCATAGTTCATGAAATGATTCTTTTCTTGAGCAACCCGGTTTTGTAACAGCTGGGGTGTCAGGTTGCTACTAGTACTACAAACTACTCTTTCTCATTTGTGAAAGGCAGAAGCTTGCAGCATTATAAGCAAACAAATCACAAAAGGGTTACATAAAGGGACAAGAAATGTGAGTGAAGAAGAAAGAAAGAGAGAGGAGAAAAAGGGGAAGAGAATCTATCCAAGCAAGCACGGGTTGGAAATTCAACGGAGAAGAGATGAGACAGAGTCAGAGACAAAGAGAGACAATGTGGGAGTGTGTTGCTGTGTACGTGTATGTATATGAGCTTGTGCAATGCTTAGTAGTAGTAGTAGTTGGATCCATAATTGTTTTCCCTCATAATACACCACATTGCTATGTAGATTATAAGTTATGCTTTTGTTTTGCTTATGAATTATTAAGCAATGCTAGCTGTAAGTGTATGTAATCTATAAGTGTGCATTGATTGATCTATAATTTTGTGGAAGTAACTTTCACAAAAATTATTTTTAATTTGTTGTGCGATTTAGATGTATATCTGAATTACTTTAAATTATATATTCATATCCAAATGTGTTTTTTTTTAATAAATAAAAAAACAGGGGCTTTTTAAGTCTTTTAATTCGGTCAAAATTAATCTTGTTTGTAATACTTTAATATTTTAATTCTCATACATTTTATAATTAATAAATTTCTTCCCTTGTTCTAACATCTTGAATTTCATAAAAAAAAACAATATTGTCTAACTATAAAAATATAGGAATCGAAATCATCGGGACTAAAGCTAATTTGAATAGAGAATGAGAGATTAAAATATGTTTTTAAAGTATGTTAATAGTTAATTAAAGTGTGTTGAATATAATTTTTAAATAATCATGTAAATAAATAATAGATATAAAACTATTGAAGACTAAATTTCATTGTAGAACAATAATACTATAAAAAAAATATTTTAAATATATTCTAATTATTTTCTTAAAACAGATGAAAATTACGTGAAATTCAAATAGAAAATTATACTATATGTTGATAAAAGGACTTAAAAAAAACACTAACTTTTCTTGCAAGCCAAGCCGAGGAGCGTAGAGTAAGGTCACGTGAGGCTAATACGAAAAAAACAAAGAGTCACGTGAGGTTCGTGCGAGTACGAGATGATGCACAAAATATCGCCATTGAACGAATTAAAGTATCATACGAATTTTGAAACAGCACTGGCGCATCATTATATAATAATAATAAGAGTAAATTCTCGTGACTGAGAAATAGCCAAAATATCTTCCCTCGAGTCTATTTTTTGAAGTTTTAAAATTTACTTTTGTACTTTGTTTCTTCTTTTGAAGTTGCACTGAAAATGGTTAGAAAAAAACTAAAGCAAACCATGAGTCACGAGAGTGCATGAATATGATTATAATTTACAGTACCAAGTTATAATTTTAATGGTGATTTATGCTTATTGAGTTACCAAATATTTCAAAACAGCCAAAAGGTACATTAATATTAGAAAAATGACTTATTTTAGAAACTTCACGTAAGTACTTAATTGTAGTAATGATAACTAGTTTTGAGAATCTATACATTTTGGGTAAAAAAGTTATTAACCTGTCAAGAATAGAAGAGAAGAGTTTATTGTGCCCAAAACTCAACAACGTTTCTTATTATGTTAGAAACTCTACGTTATCTTCATGGATCATTGTACATATTGAAGTAGGAAGTTGCATTAGAAAATGAAGTTTTGTTCCCGAAATATTATGAGCTAGTATTTTTCTCATAATAATGGCAATTCCATCACATCATAGCTAAAAAGCATTAGAGTAGTAGGAAAATTACATGTTAAATAGAATTCAATTATTTTCTATGATTCTTCTTCCTTTAGTGGAATTGGAGAAATTAAAAATTTCAAAATTACAATAAATAAATTATATTTAATTATTTGGATAATAAATCAAGGGTAATTTTAAAACTTAATAAATATGTTTTGCTTGATTCAGTGCTTTTTGTGGTATTAAATTATCTTTTCTTTCGGGGTTAAATCAATAATATTCCTTAAATTTCCTTTTTTATGATTTTTTAAAATGATGAATTTATTCTGTATTTTTTATTTCAGAAAATTAATTTTTATGTAGAATAAAACATATATGAGAATATAAAGAAAATATTTAAATTTTGTTTATGATACTTTATAAATGTAAGGAAATTGTCGTGGTGTATCACTCCAAATATTTTAATATTTACTATCTATTACGTTATGAACCCAACAGAATATCTATATAAGGTATACAGTATTTCAAAATATTACTTATACACAATTAAAGTTTTAAATAAATACAAGATTTTAACAAAACGAAGCAAAATAAAATGTTCATGGTCTCCCAGATATTCCTCTTATGCATATGTATTTGTTCATGTACATAATACAATCATCACAATTCACAAAACAAATAAGACATGCAACGACAAACTATTGAAATAAATTTTCATCATAAGAAAAAGTATAAAAAAATAACATTTCAATCAACAGATCGCAACCATTTGATCTCCTTAATTAAAAATAACAACATACAACAATGATACAGACAACACATGGATTTATACATTCAACAAGCGAAATATCGATCGAGGCCTTCCGGAAAACTCATATTAAGTATGTCCTTCTAGAGACTAAAATTTGATCTAATTCAATACTTAGTTACAAGGGAATCCAAGAATCATGGTATCAAGGTAAGTTCATTACATCCAATACCATGTATCTACATATGATCACGGTGTGTAAGAACACCCCATTAATTTCTCAATGCCTAATATCTTAATTCATGTGACATATACCATCACTGAAGCTAGAGAATCTCTATTACAACATATGTGTTCATACTTAATACACAAATCAAACAACAACTCACATTATCTCAAATGTATGACCTCAAATTCATACAAATTCCATCAATCTCGATAACCATTTTCATACAATACATAACATTTAAAATTTCACAAATCAAATTATATAAGTTAGTATTCACTTTACATTTGAATAGTGTCAAATTTACTTATTTTAAACACTTCAATTGCATGAATTGAATCAATTATTGGCCATAGAAAGTTTTAATCACTTACAAATTACAAAATGATACATTTTCATAAGATTCAATGAAATTCCATGACCTATAGAAAAGAAACAAGAGGCAGCTGAGCAAAAATTACTAGTGTTGGAAATCCAAATCGAGCTCAGGGAGTTGGAGCTTTAGCTCAGGGAGTTGGCGTTTAAGCTCGAGGAGCTGGGACCGAGCACATGAAGTTAGAACTTGAGCTTAGGGAGATGCACTTGAGCGTAGGGATAGAGCTTGAGCTCAGGAAGATGCACTTGAACCCCAAAAGCTGCATCTCAAATCGCTTGAGCACAAGGGACTAACACTGAGCGAATTTGAAGCAGAGAACAACCCAAAGACAAAAGTTATCCTAAATCTATAATGTCTTGATTTACATATACATAAATATATCTCATGTAAATCACAATTTTACAAATAAAACCAATACTTAAACTTCAGAATGCACCTAACAAATAATATAAACAGTCAACCACTTCTCAAATTGTTTAAACTTCAAACCATTTTTATCAAATAACATTCATTTCACTTAAGAAAATAATCTCTACAAAAGAAAGTTGAAACTTGTAACCATGTCACCCTCACATCCAAGTTCTCTAGTCTAGGGTACTATTGCAAAGTTAAAATAACCTTTGTCACCCTCACATCCATGTCACCCTCACATCCAAGTTCTCTAACCCAACAACCATTGTCTATTCCCTCTATGATTTAAATAGACAGTGGTTCCTTTTACAACCGCTATCTATACCCTCGTTATTACCCTAATTCAAAGCCCCACGCCACTTACGCTTTTGTTCTTTGCGTTTTCTTTCCTCTTCTTTGTGCTCTCTCTTCAACTCTTTTGAACGTTCTCTTCACTCATTGCCTTTTTAAGTTCTTCCTACCCTTATTGCTTATTCTTCCTCCATTCTTGCTATTGGTTCATTGCTCATTCTTCCATTGGTTCATTTTTTAAGGTTCTTGTTCATTGCTCCACCACTGCGCTCCGCTTTCCCTCCACCGTTGTCGTCGTTGCCTTTGTAAGTTTTTCCTACCCTCATTGTTTATTCTTCTACTTTCGTTCTCATCTTATTTTTCCTCCATTATTCCATTAGTTCATTATTTAAGGTTCTTGTTCATTGCTCCACCATCACACTCCACTTTCCCTCCACCATTGTCGTTGTTGTCGTCGTTGCCTTCACCACTGCCCTTCACCGCCGTCCCTACCATCATCTTGAGGTTGGTGTTGTTTTATTTTTCTTTTAATATTTTTTTATCTATATGTGACTTATAGATGACGATTCTAGAACCACTGTCTATACCTCAAAAGAATATATTACATTATGATAGATAGCGGTTTCTAATTGCTAAAAGAATTGTTGTCTTTGACCTTTTCTGTCCTAGTGAGTTATTTTCTATCTATCAGATTTGCAAAGTATAAAGCAAATAAATCTTTATAAATAAAGAATAAGCAATTAATCTTGTAAATTTTAAAAATTATACTAAAATAAATGTGAAGAAAATATAATATGAAAGTTATAAATATTTAATTTAAATTATAAAAAATATTAAAAAAAATTCATTTATTAAGTTATGTTTTTATAGAACCAGTAAAGTTTATGCTATGATATTAAATCAATTATGCAGAAAAATAAGTAGGTTTTTAATTTACATGTTATTCAAATCTTATTTTCTCTTGGATAATATAATGTATAATTTTTTATTTAGGTTCTAAATTCATAAAAGAAGATTCAAGATCCATTGTTGGTTAATTTTTCATGGAGTCTTAAGAAAAAAGTTGAATCATGACATATTTGTGTTATCAATGGATATAAATTTCACATTATTATTTGGAGTGAAGACCTAAATTCCTCTAATTATGGTGTTTATTGTTGAACAAGGTGCTTAGATGTCTCCAAATCCAAGTAGAATGCATGAAGACCCTTGTTGTTGGTTGTGTGTGTGTCTAGAGTATTTGAATTTGTTAATTCACTATGTGTGATGATCCAAGGTTGTTTGTTTTCAATCCTTTTGAAAAAAAATATGTTTTCTAAAGGAAGTGAAAAATCAACCTGTTGAAATTTCGATTCAACCGGTTGTTTTACACTTAGTGTTTTTTAAAAGGATTTAAAAAAACTTGACTTTGTTGTCAAACAAATTCAATCGATTGATTCGTGTTTTCAACCAATTGATTTTCTGAAAACCTTAACAGAATTATGTTAAATGGCTTTAATTTGTTTTAAATGATTAAAACTGATTCTAGTTATGGAATTAAATGCTTTGACCAACTGTTTGGAGTTTAAATAAGTTGTTTTACACTCCATCAACTAAGAGAAATCATTCAAATCAGTTTTTTAAGACTTCAAAGAGCTTTGGATCATTCTTAAGTGTGGAATAGGATTGTCATGTATTCAGTGTGCTTTAATCTTTGATTGTATTCAGGTGTATTCCATTCCTTTCTTTCTTGATCATTGTAATTATGTGTGTATTGGTGTTGTGCAGTTTCAGAGGTTGTTCTGAAAACCATGTGGTATTTGTCAAAGGTGATGTGTGTTCTTGAAGGGTTCAAGATCACCACTTTGGTGTGTTGTTTGTAATCAAGGTTTGATTACTTAGTGAATTCTCAGTGGTTGCTGAGGACTGGTTGTAGCTCTTGGTAAAGAGTGAACTGGTATAAACATTCTGTGTTAATCTATCTATCCTTACACTCTTTAAATTTGCTTTTGCTTTATTTTTCAACACTGCTGATATAAACAACCAATTGCTTCGCAAAAACAACTGGTTTATTTTCTGCAATCAAGTTAAAAGCAGTTTTCTAATTAGCTAAACTAATTTTTCATTGATTGATTCTTCATTGTCTTTCAATCTACCTTCAATATTTGCGAAAATCTTTCATAAACAATTCACCCCCCTCTTGTTTAAGACTTATAACTCTAACATTTATGTGTAAGGAACCAATAGTTAATTAAAAGTCAAATTTCTATAGAATTGTGTAATATTATTTAACTGGAGTATAATGACTTACCAATGGTGAATTTAGTTCTCCTTCAGTGCAAATGGTTTGATAATATTTTCAATATAGGAATGAAAGTAGATAATAAGTATGAAGTCATTCAAGTAAAGCAATAACGAAGATATAATAAAGCATATAATCTATTAATATTTGCACAATAAGCAAAGCAAGTTTAGTACACAAATTATCTAGAGGAACACCAAGGTTGGTTAGGTATAATTAAGACAAAAGCTCACAGTAGAATCACTAGTAAGTCAAGTTCAGTATGAGACTCAATGCTCAGATGATAAGCTTCTACAACTTCAAGTAGTATTACATGTTGATCCAGACTTCATTTATGATTCTCTTTCTCTTGTTGACCGTGAGGAGAAGAAATAAATATGCAATTACTAAATCAAACAAACATAAATCAAGAATGTTCCTGTACGCCAATATAGTCACACATCGCTCAGGAGTCGAGACCAAGGGCAGTTTATATACTCGCTCCTCCTCCAACCCACTGAGGCGCCTTTTAAGGACAAAACCGTGACAGAGCACCAACCTCCAAAGCGGACATACCTCGGATGCGGTGGGTGATTGATCCTAGCGATGTTGTCCAATGGACTTAAGGTCAAAACAATGGCGCCCACCGTGGGGCCCGAAAAGGCTCCTTAGCCCCTCAGTTAGGGGATCCACTCCCCTTAAACCTCGACTAGGGGGTTTGTTCCTGTATGCCAATATAGTCACACATCGCTCAGGAGTCGAGGCCAAGGGCAGTTTATATACTCATTCCTCCTCCAACCCACAAGGCGCCTTTTAAGGACAAAACTGTGACGGAGCACCAACCTGCAAAGCGAACAATATCTCATATGCGGTGGGTGATTGATCCTAGCGATGCTGTCCAACGGACTTGAGGTCGGAACAAAGAATATTAGGAATCCTTTCAAGTGAAGGTGGAGTATTTTAAAAAGAATGCAATGAAAAAAGTTAGGAATGATTAGGATAAAGGGATCTGCATTTTAATATGTTAAGCATTATCATTTAGGTCAGAAACTTAGACATACTTTTTAGTAAAATCTAAGGATCTAGATCATGATAAACAAGTATTACAAATAAAATGACAATATCAATCATCAATCAAGAACAAAATATTATATTTAAATATCACCTCAACACATAAGAGTTTGAACAAATTACTCCCAATCCCAAATGGTAGAATTAGTCACTCATGTTGACCATTACAAGCATCGAAAGTAAGAAAAGAAGAGCTAGGATGTTTCTCCTTGATGATTGCCTCCTCTAGGGTTTTCTATCACCTCCTATTCTCCGAATGAATGTTTAGGGTTGTGCCTCGTGCCTAATATTTAACTTACTTGGGTTTGGGCTAAGTGACTTCTTGCCTAGGCGTGATTGGGCTCGCTTGGGTGAGTTGGACGAAAACAAGCCCAAAGTTTTCGAAGTGATCTCGCCTAGGCGAGATTGGGCTCACTTAGGCGAGATCCTATAGAAGTTTTTGGCTTAGGTGAGATTGGGCGAGTGCTAAAGCGTTCTAGCTTTCCCTTTTTATCTTTGTCTCTTCTCTTTTTGCCCTTTCATCTCCATTTTTCCCTTGAATCCTAAAATTAACACAAATTTGGGAATAAATTGTTCTTATTAAAATTATAATAAAAAAATATGTAAAAATGTTTAAATTCATAAATTAAGGGTTATATTTTAGTTATTTTATTAATTAATATTCATAAGTGCCTTTTTTTAATATGAAATATTACTGAAATATGACACTTATCAGCTTTCAAGTTCAATAGTTCCATCAGTCCTTAATTCTTTGGTAACCCCATAAACTTGACCCTTTTGTCTTCAACCTTCTAGGTTGAAATTTTAGCTTAGCACTTCTAAACATTATTGGTTGACCAATCTAAATTCATCATTCACTATAATTGCATCTTGTTGAACTTTTTCTTCCTCTTTTGTACCTGATGTAGATGGCTCTTTATTATTCTTTTCTACAGATTCTGGTACAAGCTCTTTCTTTTTTTCATATGCTTTTTAGGTGCAATGATGTATAACTTTCTCTAATACATTTGAAAGGTCCAACTACTCTTTGGTTTCAGGAAAGGCTTCATTTGATGTATCTGTTTGCAGGCAATCTTTCCCTGCATTAGAACGTTTCAAACCATCAAAAACATTAAAAGTTACCTCATAATCTTGAGTTCTCACTTTAAGCTTTCTCTTATCAACATCAACAATAGCTCTAGTGGTTTTCATGAAGGGTCTGCCAAGTATCAAGGGAACCTCATTGTCTTCTTCTATGTCTATCATAACAAATTCCACAAGAAATATTAATTTATCCACCTTAAAATGAACATTTTCAACCACACCATACGGGTACTTGATTGATCTATCATCTAACTGTAGTGTCATCCTGGTAGGTTTAACTTCCAAATCACCTATCATTTTCAGAATTGTAGAGACATTAAATTGATATTAGCCTCCAAATCCAATAAAGCCTTGTCCACAGATAAAGCACCTATAGCTACTAGAATATTAAAACTTCCTAGATCATTGGATTTTAAGGTCAATGATTTATGAATAATAGCACTACAACCGGCCTCCAGCTCTATAATCTCTTCATCTATGAAGCTCCTCTTCTTTGTGAGGAACTCCTTCATGAATTTTTTATATGTCGCCATTTGTTTCAGAGCTTCAGTAAAAGGGATATTAATCTGCAGTCTCTTAAGGATATCAAGAAATATGATAAACTGTCATTCTTTAGTCTTCCTTGACAGAGCATGTGGATAAAGTAAATTCATAATTGGAGCACTCTTCTCTAGTTTCTCAAGTTTTCTCCATTTTTTTCTTTTCTATATGTACACTTTTTTTCTTTTTCCTCTTCAATCTTATTCTTCTATTCCTCAATCTCATCTTTTCTCGCTTCCTCAACAACTAAATTATCACCAATCTACTCTCCTGCTACTATACCACTTCTAGTAGTAATTGAATTGCAATTCTTCTTAAGGTTGGTTTGTGTGTTAGATAAAAACTGACCACTCTATCGCTCTGCCAACTTTTTAGCAATTTGCTCCACCTACGTTTCTAAATTTCTGATTGTCGCTTCATTATTCTTTTGACTGGCCAGAAAAGCTTGTATGAATCTTGTTTCCAATTTGCTTGTTCTCTCTTGAGTTGAAGGATATAATGGTTGTTGTTGTTGAAAGAGGCTTTGTTTACTAGATGGACCAACATTTTGTTTCACCCAAAGCTTTGATTTTGATTGCTTCTCCAATCTTGAGGATAATTTTATTATTGGAGAACCCATCTTGCCTTCCTTGGTTGCCCATGTAATGGATCTTTTCTTCAGATGGATTATTTTGAAAAGAACAATGACCATTTTGATGATCACCTCCACAAAAATCACACTTCATGGATTGAATCTGGCTCTGATAAGACTCCACAACTTGTAATTGTTGCGACAACTTGGATATTTGCTTCATCAATGCTTCCATTTGTTGTGTGAGAATTTTGTTATGAGCCAAGGGTTCATTTGAAGTGTTATGATACATCTTTCCTTTCTTTGGCTCAATTTGTCTATCATTTTGGTCTTGATAATATGTTGATGTCAATGTATCAATAATATTTGTTGCCTGTTCTACATCAACAACCATCATTGTGCCACCGGCTGCAGCGTCTAGAAGCATTTTGGTATCATATCTGAGACCATTATGAAAGATATTCAATTGGGAAATGTCTTTAAACCCATGATTTGAGCATTTTCTCAGCATCACTTTGAACCTCTCCCATGTTTCACAGAAAACTTCATTTGACCCTAGTCTGAACATAGAAATATCAAACTTTGCTTTGATCTAGCACAATAATGGAAAAAATCTTTATAAAAGCTTTTCCTTTACATCCTTCCAACTGGTAAGTCTCTAATTTGGATGTGATTTGAGTCATTCCTTAGTTTTTTGTGCCGATGAGAAAGGAAACAAACGCAGATAAACAATTTCAATATCACCTTATTGAAAGCCCATTATTCCCGCCAATTCATAGAATGTAGACAAATGTGTATATGGATCCTCATGGTCCATTGTTATAAATTGATGGGTACTGATCAGAATGAGGAATGCAGGTTTCATCCCAAGACCTTAGTGGTAGCAGGTATTGCAATACTAGAAAAATGCTTTGGTCCTTGTTGCATGGTGTAATCTCTAAGTGCTCTTCTAGGTTGTAGTGGTTGCTCTTCAGCCATAATGTCTCTTGAATAATGGAAAAGGAAGAAATAGTTGAGGATTCTTCCCTAAGTTCTCCTTGTTTTTCTTTTCTCTTTGTCTCCCTGTTTTTCCAAATTGTCTTTTCAATCTTTACTTCAAATTGTAATTGGTCTTTAGAAACCTTTCCTCTTGATGTCATATAAGACAATTCACTCAAGCATTAGCACAAGGAGTAACTAGCAATAAAAAAATAAAATTTCAAAATTATAAAATTTAAAAAAAATTGAAAATAAAAATTAAAAACAATAAACAAAAAATAATTAAAATATTCACAATATTAGGAATTTGTACTAAAAAATTAAAACGATTTCCTGGAAACTGCGCTAAAAACTTGATGACTATTTTACAGTAAGTGTATCGTGTCGGAAGTAATAAATTTGTCCCTAAGGACGGATATCAAACCCACAAGGAACAATTGAATTCTCAAGTATAATATTGACTAAATGGAAAATAATATGTAAAAGTTTGTTGTGTATGATGAAATTGCAAGAATGTAAATAAAGCAAACTAAAAGATTTGTGTGATTCAATTGGAAAAATTTTGATTGGGGTTCATCTTTCTCACTCGTGTGTATTTTTACAAAAGATTATAATATTCAGTCTTGATTGATATTGATGCACATATAAAATTCATTCATATCGGTTCTTCGCATACAAAAAAATATTAAGAAAGTCTCCTAAATATTGATTTTTCGCATATTTATAAAAACTTCTTATCATTACGCACATATGTTATAAATCAATCAATATTTCAAATATATTCCTAGCATTCAAATATGTTAAGCATTATCATTTAGGTCAGATTCTTGTAATTACTTTTCAGTCAATCTAAGGATCAAAATCATGAATAATTCAAGCTTTGAGAATAAAATGATAATACCAATCATCAATCAAGAACTAAAATCTTATAGATAAATATCATCTCAATACATAAGAGTTTGAACAAATTACTCTCAATCTCAAAGGGAGGAATTAGTCACTCATGTTGGCCATTACAAACATGGAAAGCAGGAAAAGAAGATTTATGATGTTTCTCATTGACGACTACCTCCTCTAGGGTTTTCTATCTCTTTTTTTCTCCCAATGGGTTATGCCTCACGCCTCATATTTAACCTAGTTGGACTTAGGATAAGTGACATCTCACATAAGTGAGTTATTACTTGCTTGGGCGAGTTTGACAAGAAAAAACTCAACTTCACTGGAATGAACTCGTTTGGGCAAGCCTTGGACGAGTCTTGGGCGAGTTCCTCTGGAGTGATCTTGCTTTGGCGAGTTTCCAATTTTCCAACTTTCCCTCTTCATCTTGTCCATTCTCCTTTCACACTTTCATCTCAATTTTCTCCTAAAGTCCCGAAATTAAAACAGATTTAGAAATATATCGTTCTCATTCATCTTATAATCACAAAATATGTAAAAAAAAATTAAATTTATAAATTAGAGATTGAACTATAGTTATTTTATCAATAAAAATTCATAATTGTGTCTATCTTTTAATATAAAATATTACTTAAATATGACACTTATTAATTATAATAATAATAATTATTATTATTATTATGAAAATATTCTAATATGAAGAGTGTTCTTGCCTTACTATTTATCTTCTCAATCTTATTGAGTTTTAATATTTATATTCATGTGTTAAGATAATTTATTACTTTCAAAAAAATACATATACATAAATAAATTTTCACCAACCATGTGAGGAACTAAATCAAAATTGAATATGAAATTCCCAATCCAAAGATGCTCCAAGTGCAATTACTCTATAATAGATAAAGTGCATACAAGATTCCATTCCATAACCATGTTTGCTTTTGATTAGGGAATTGCCTTCACCAAAAATGAGAAACTAGGATAAAATAAGGCTTAAAGGAGAAATAAAATATTTACACAAACATATGGTTATTTATAATAACAAACAAACTATAGTTGTTGTGCCATCAATAAATTATATGTGAAGTGCCAAGGAAAATATTATTGTTGAATGTTTCGATGCAACTACTGCTGCCGACAGTTTCTTGTGGTCCTCGTTCAGATTTAAACATTATCTGCAATTTTTTTGCATTCATTTAAGACTCATAACTACAAATGAGATTAGAAAATATGGGTTAATGTCCATGTTGATCACAAAAAATCTCATTCACTTAGTTATTTATTTCAAGCTAACCCTTTAAATATAATATGTACAGTTTTTGACAGATTTTAATATTTTTAATACTTGACCATATAATTTGTACAGTTTTGGACATGTTTTAATATTTTTTATCACTACAACATTTATTCCGACAGACTTCAGGATTAAACGCTGGGAACATTCTAATTAATTTATTTTACTGCTTGTAAATCCAAGGAAAGAGAAATCTGTTGCTGCTAAAAGAAGAAAGAATGTATATGTATGACTGAATATTTCTCAATATTCATCAACCTGGTTGGTGTTGTGAGAAGGAGGTTGGTTTGAGTTTTATGAATAACAAGAATAAGATTTGGCAAACGTTGTACTCTTTTAATCTATTACAAAAGTACTAATTATTTCACTATTAATTAAAATTAGGTTAAATTGTCATTTTGATCACATTCTTTTGTGTTTTATTTGTCATTTATATTACTCTATATATTTTATACAATTTTAATTTTAATTCAATTAATATTTAATTTTTGAATAAATTTTTTTTTTATTTAGTTCTTTAAATTATTCACTACAAGAAAATCATTAACTAGACATCAATTTTAGAGACCAAAAATAATTAATTGCTATAGTAACTAAATTATAGACCATTTTAGGGACTAAATAAATTTGTGGTTTCTAAATTAGTTTTTATTATTGTTAAATGGTTTTTAAATTGGTATCTAGTTAGTAACCAAAGTTTTTGCTACCAAATTTATAATATAAATAATTGGTAGTTAAAATCTTGGTTGCTAATTAGATACAAATTTATAAACTATTTAACAATAATAGAAACTAATTTAGAAACCAATTTTTTTTGTTAGTTTCTAAAATAGTCTCTAATTTAGTTACTATTGCAACTAATTATTATTTTGGTTTCTAAAAAGTGATTTCTATTTAATGATTTTCTTGTAGTGATTTTTGTGTTATTTCATGTTTATATGTGTGTAAAAACTAAATATTGAATAAAAATAAGATTAATTTAAATGTGATACTAAATTTATGAAAAAATACATTTTTTTTTAAAAATATCAAATTTTAATTTAGCCCAAATTTATTTAAAAGCTATGAGGCTCAAACACTTCTGTTAAATGGCGTATCCGTGTCGGACACACATATCAGTGTTGACACTCGTACGACACTTATCGGTGAAGTGTTCAATTAAAAAAATATTTGTTGGATTTTTGAAAATTCTAGCACTTTCTAACACAATTTTAAAAGGTATAAATACACTAATTTTCTAAAAACTCAATTTTATTGTATAAATTTTTATTATAATTATAAAAATAAGGAACAAATTCTTTTGAACCAGTCATGAAAAATATCTTGCCCCAAAAGAATCTGAAACATACTTTTGCACATAAATATTTATTTTCAATTTATATAATTCAAAATTATATAATATATAGATTCGTATCCCCATGTCCTACATTTTTGAGATTATGTGTTTTTTCGTGTCCGTATCTGTATCATGTCAGTGTCCGTATCTGTATATGTACTACATAGTTTAAAAGAGTGCCGTTATACAAAATTTTATCTTTTAATAAAATCAAGCTAATACTAAAATACACCTTAAAATCATAGTGAAGAGGCTGAGCCATAGATTTTAAAATATGTTAATAGATGTACGAGACGTTGAAGTTTTTTTTTTCTTAATTTTTTGAAGTTATACCATAATCATAACTTTATTTGTAATATGATTGAAATATCTTTAAAAGGTTGTGTATTTATTTATCGATAAAAAAGACCTTAAAACCATGGTTGTTAAGGGAAGGAGAAGAAGGAATAGAAAGAAGAAGAGCAAATTTCTATGATTGTTTTTTGATGAAATGGACAAAGTGTTGTTAAAAGTATTTGGTATACGTTTGAGTCTGGACCCAACATGTTTGACTGAAAGGGGTTGAGCAAGTGAAGCATTTGTGATTATATGCCACAAGAACAAGAACAAGAAAATCATTTCATTACCTAATAATAATATATATACCCCTTTCACTACACATAGATGAGTAGTTGTTCACAGAGAGGCAGAAGGAAAAGTATTTGCAAAGGGGAGAACAAGAATCTGTAAGGGGTAATTTCAAAGATATTTTCAGCAACATGTGTACCTTGATGCATCACATGGTGATGCTTCTTCCTTTGAAGGGTTTTCTAGAAAAGCACAAAGCATGTGGACCAACTTGTTTGGATTCTTATTTTATGCCTCAGCAGGCTGTTACCATCCATTAATTTTATTGAATACAAACGAATCAGACACTGTCACAGATCTCCCAAAAGAAGAAAAAGAAAGATTATAAAGTTTTTCTAAACCAACCAAACTCTCATTTCGATCTACATTATTTGCATTAAGTCTAATTGTTTGATGGCTAGCATTTTAGTTTGGTGGGTATGTTGTGGCTTAGATTAGACCTTCTACCACCTAAATTTTGGACTGTATATTCAACTACTAATTAATATGTTGTAATAATAATATTGTGCTCTTCATTAGGCTTTTCTTCCCAACTTAATGTTATTTATAGCATGACTATTATTATCACTGACTTTTTTTTAATCAGAAAAATAAAATAAAAAATATATTTTAGGATATATATCAATCCATTTATAAAATATAAGTATGGATCTCAATATATAAAGTCTATACTGGAAATACAAGAGCTTTTAGACGCAATTTGAATATGAAATTATGTTACATAGATAGTTTCTGCAATATATTTAAAGTTTTTTTAAAAAAAAATTATGAAATAGAAATCAATTTTAAAGACTAAAAATAATTAGTTGTTATAATGACTAAATTAGAGACTATTTTAGAAACTAAAAAAAATGGTTTTTAAATTAGTTTATGTTGGAGATCCCACATCGACTAGAGATTAAGAAGTGGGTACAAACCTCACCTCATGAGCTGGTTTTATGGGATTGAGTTAGTCTACTTTGTAATAGTTTCTATTATTGTTAAATAGTTTCTAAATTGGTATCTAATTACTCTACAATCATTAAATAGAAACAAATTTTTAGAGACGAGAATAATTAGTTGCAATAGTAACTAAATTAGAGACCATTTAGAAATTAAACAAAAATTGTTTTCTAAATTAGTTTTTAATATGGTTAAATAGTTTTTAAATTGGTATCTAATTCGCTACCAAAGTTTTAACTACCAATTATTTAGATTCTAAATTTGGTAGCAAAAATCTTAGTTGTTAATTAGATACCAATTTAGAAACTATTTAACAATAATATAAATTAATTTAGAAACCAAAAATTTATTTAGTTCCTGAAATGGTCTCTAATTTAGTCACTATAACAACTAATTATTTTTTCTCTAAAATTCGTTTCTATTTCATGATTTTCTTGAAATGTTAGCTACCAAAGTTTTAACTACCAATTATTTAGATTCTAAATTTGGTAGCAAAAACCTTGGTTGTTAATTAGATACCAACTTAGAAACCATTTAACAATAATATAAATTAATTTAGAAACCAAAAATTTATTTAGTTCCTAAAATGGTCTCTAATTTAGTCACTATAACAACTAATTATTTTTTGTCTCTAAAATTGGTTTCTATTTCATGATTTTCTTGAAGTGTTAGTTACCAAAGTTTTAACTATCAATTATTTAGATTCTAAATTTGGTAGCAAAAACCTTGGTTGTTAATTAGATACCAACTTAGAAACCATTTAACAATAATGTAAATTAATTTAGAAACCAAAAATTTATTTAGTCCCTAAAATGGTCTCTAATTTAGTCACTATAACAACTAATTATTTTTTGTCTCTAAAATTGGTTTCTATTTCACGATTTTCTTGAAGTGTTAGTTACCAAAGTTTTAACTATCAATTATTTAGATTCTAAATTTGATAGCAAAAATCTTGGTTGCTAATTAGATACAAATTTAGAAACTATTTAACAATAATAGAAACTAATTTAGAAAGCAAAAATATTTTTAATCTCTAATTTAATCATTATAACAACTAACTATTTTTTTTATCTAAAATTAGTTTTTATTTCATGATTTCCTAATATTTTGTCTTTCCTAAAGATCAATTTAGATTAAATAAAATTCATAACCCTTTACACAAATTTATTTTAAAATTAATTATGTATTTTTTTCATGATTATGTAACTTGACTCAAACCTTTATTTTTCTAAATGGACCTACACGTTTAGATTGTGCGGATGAAAATGTTTAAGGGGAAAAAAATAGTAGGCCATGCAGAAAGAAAAAATAATGAAGAGAGAGAAAATGTGTCAGAGGTAAAAAGTTGAATAAAATGACAATTGTCTTTAAATAATAGTATGCATCGCAATTAAAGTACAACATGAGTTTGACTTTCATTGTTTTGAAATTTAATATCTTAAATTTATTTTTATAATCTCCAAAAATTTCGATGAATAATCCAATTTGGCTAGTACAAAATGATGAGCAATAGACTTGTCAATTTCACCATCTCCAATGAGATAGTATAAGTAAAATAATTATTATACAACCTATTTAGAATAAAATATTATATTATAATAAAATAATAATTTATTTAATTATAAAAATAAATGTAATTGGTATCATTGTGTTATTAAAATCCAAGAAAATTATGAAATAAAAATTAATTTTTAGATATCAAAATAATTAGTTACAATAGTAACCAAATTAGAGACATTTTAAAAATTAAAAAAAAAATTAAATTAGTTTCTATTATTGTTAAATAGTTTATAAATTGGTATCTAATTAGTAATCAATGTTTTTTCTACCAAATTTAGAAACTAATTGGTAGTTAAAATATTGGTTACTAATTAGATATCAATTTAGAAACTATTTAAAAATAATAAAATTAATTTAAAATTTTGTTTAAAATTTTTAAAATTGTCTCTATTTTAGTTACTATTGTAACTGGTTTCTAAAAATTAGTTTTTATTTCATGATTTTCTTGTAGTGGTAATACAAGAAAAAATAATAAAAAGTAACATGTTCTCAAAAGTTTAATGTACTAAGGTTAATTCATAGTTATTTTTCAAAGGATATTTTGAAAATAAGAATAAAAATAAAGAAGACTAATATAAATGACAAAATAAAAATAAATATATTTGATAACATCATAATTGAATTAAATGATGGTTGTTAAAGTTAATTATAATATCTTAACGACTAAGTTGACCAACCTTATTATTAATTAATTTAAAACATTATACTGATGTTTTACTGAATAAAATTAAACGAATACGCACATAATTTACAAATATTTTTAAGAGTTACGAATTTATATTTTTCAAATAAAAAATTAATTAAAAAAAGATAAATCTGGTCATGAATATTTACTTGTTATTAAAAAATAAATAATATAAGTAAAAATTACAACATTTCTATTAAAATTTTACAAAATTATGAAAGATATATATAGCATACTTCCGAAGGTATATATACCTGTAAAAGAACGAACAAATTGATAATACTGTATTTTTTTAATATAGTACTTAGTTTTTTATTTTCGTCGTTTGTCACTAAACTTTGTTAAAGTAATAAATATATTAAATTTCATTGAATTTTTTGTATGACAATTTAGTTATGATTATTAATATTACATATTGAACTAAATCAAGTTAAGTTTGAAATTCTTATTTAAAATTTGAGTTAGATCAAAAAAATTATGATTAAAAACGAAGACTCAATTTAAAGTGATTTATCATATTTTTTTACAAATATAAGTTATTGATAGAGTTTAACATTTTGTAGGTAAAAAAATATTTTAGTTATAGCTTTTGGGTGTAATAAAGAAATATAGGATTGGACTTTTAATTTTTTTAGATTAATTCTAATCCATCTTGTCTTTGATCAGGTTTAGTCAATTTGATAACAGGTTTTTAATTTTTGTACTAAAACTTTTTAGTTTCAAAACATTTTTTAGTTATTTTATAGTAATTTTTCTAAAAATAAAGTACATTATTTAATAATTGAAGGATTAAATAATTTAATATTTAAAAAATACATATTTATTCATTAAAATAAATTAAATAACAATTATACTACTACTATTATTTAATAATTTAGATCAGATTGAATCTCAAATTTAATATACACTGTTATTTAACTTGTAAGAGATTAGATTATATATTAGGTTGAATCCAATCATAAAAAACTTAATTCAATCTGTTTATATTGAACTATTGGATTATGAATCCGATCAACATTTTCCACGAAAATATAAGATATAATTTATTTTGTAAAAAGATTTAGACATGTAACCAACTTAATTGACAAGTTTTTAACTTTTTGGCAGACGTGCATTGGCATGACCTTTACCATAATATATACTAAGTTCGTTTTCTTCTACCTTTAACATATTAAAAGTTAAAATAACTGAATTAAAAGTGATATATTTTCATTTCATTAATATGAAAAAAATATACAAAAATATGATTTTAGTTTATTTTGATAACAAACTAAATACCCACTTAAAGATCAAAATCAAGTAGGGACTTGGGTTGAATGTAGTGAAGGGGACCATTAATTTGATCTTCAATATTGAGATAGGTTATTCCCTCTCTAGTATACTCTTAATATGGTATTTGAACAATAAATTGGGCCACCATTTTTAAAGTCATAGAAATTACAAATTTAAGACAGTATTGTCACTTTCTGGGAGATATCAAAATTAAGAGTTAACAAAACGTACCAGACTAGTGCACTTCTTTCCTTTTTATTTTTTCTTTCTTTCCAAAATTGAGCAACATTTTGTTGGATACTTGGGTTGTACTTTCTTTTTGTCTCATTTCATTGCTGATTTAAGGTAAAAAAAAAGCTTTTGATTATACAATTTTCAATAAAATAATGTAGTACAAACTAAAATTACCTTTGTTTTTATCAAGTTTGAGCATTGGAGTCTCAAAGGGTCAGAGAAACGATTGTTTCACAAACCAAACTTTTTGGCTAAGGACATAAGAGACATAAGAAAAAGGAGATTTATCTATAAAAAAATTATAAGATAAATCAATAGTATACTTACAAATATTAGTATACGTATGTAAGTTTAAAAAGTTAAGTGAGTACTTAAAAAAAAAAAATTCTTATTTATTGATTTTCACTGATCATATGTTAATAAGACATTGAAATGACTATTATATGATCGTTTAGTCACATTAAGAGCATTCATTTGGGTTAATTGGTAATGTATTATTCCTTTATTATCGTAGGTACACCTTTATTTCTTGTTAATTAAGTAGAGAATAAAAAAAATGAAAAAAATAGTATTAAACACAATATCTTCTTAATATTCCATATTAAAATTGAAAATAATTAAAAGTGAGAATTAAATGTGTTGGTGAATAGCAATTTGCAAATCAGCAATTGATGTTTTACTTGAACTTCCAATCGAAGTGTCCATTAGGCAAAGCACTCATGATCATCTTTAGTCAATGAGTCAATTATCCCTTCTTTAAATAATTTCTTTGTAGCAAAAGGTTTTTTGTTTTTATCTCATGCTACATGCATGTGTAAGGCTAACCATTATTTGGAAAGTAACTAAAAATGAAAGTGATAATAATAATAAGAAGCCAAAAGGGGTGAAAGTTCCGAGTATTATGATAGTGAGCTATAGTTTCCACATATAGGTAACTATGCAAGATTCCAATATATTAATAGGTGCATTTCCTGGGTGAACTAACATAAAACTTTGGTAATACCTAGTCAAATCATAACTAATCTTTAAAAAATAGATGTAACAATTAACCTAATGGATTGGTCATGTGATTATGATTAGCCACTTCAAAAATCGAACCAATGATGTCAATAGAAATTCACTACCTGCATGGAACTTCTTCATCGTGTTGATTATAGTGGGTATAAAAAACCCTAATCATTCTCACATGTTTTTGTACTTTTTTTTATATTAAAAAGTATAACTGAAAAAGTAGCATAATAAAATTTAAGAGTGAAAAGAAAATAGTATTTTAAGAAGTGAAAAATTTAATACAATTTTATAAAAATAAGTTTATAAGGTGAAGTTTGTATCTATTTATATATATAATATGAAATTTTTTATATCTAGTTGATGTGTATTTTTAACATATCTCCTTATATTGAGGTTGTCATTTCATGTAGGAGAGTATATAATTGGTCATCCAATAACAAGTGATTTGATATGTTAAATAAACTTTAAATTTTAGATAATTCTGATACTATTTTAATTTTAAGAAATAAACTTTAAGTCCAACTCAATCTTATAAAATTGATTTATAAAGTGAAGTTTGTACTCACTTATATCTTTAGTTAACCTTTAATTTTTAATAGATTATTAGTTGATTAAGAAGTTTTGAATTTTGTTGATTTCTAACACTTTTCCCCCCTTCTTTTCTTATCAATTTTTTCGTTGATTTTCCGGCAATAAACACCTAATTTGTACCTTTTTTCCTTTTGTCTATCTAAGTGTTTGGATTAATAATTTTCTTGATGCATTTGATGCGAGATTGTTCCTACCCAGAAGGTAAAATGAGCCAAATATGTTATCATAATAAACTCTCAATATATAAAATAATAACTGTACCGGTCGGGACCGGACGACCGCATTGTTCAGATTAAAACTATCTAACGTGGTCACGCATGGGACGGACCGGACGACCGCATGGTTCAGATTAAAACTATCTAACTAACGTGGTCACGCA
>Ga0123342_1001688_pt1 | contig 37155 bp, 10 predicted proteins | sample Turbeawhitnodule_FD_89960 | JGI IMG/M metagenome (GOLD analysis project Ga0123342, IMG submission 89960) | Root nodule microbial communities of legume samples collected from Mexico - Turtle bean Mexico white nodule | ecosystem: Host-associated > Plants > Roots > Nodule | place: Mexico: Nepantla...
TATTTATTATATAATAATTTTTATATTAAAAAAAACATAAACAAATATATATATATATATATATATATATATATATATATATATATATATATATTTTGGTGTGTTATACTCAGTTTTGAAAAGGGTTGAAAAGCAGTTCATATGATCAACTTCTTCAAGTTGCAGCTCTCTGACACTTTCAAATCCATGAAGCAAGAGGTGTTTCTCTAAACTATTTTATGTTGAAACTGAGTTTTGGTGCAGTGAAGTTGTCTCATTTTGCTTTCACTCTTTTCTGTTAGGGTCTGGTAGATGATCAATTCTCTTTAGTCTACTCCTTGAAAACGAATATAGAAGATCATTTCTTCATCGAAATTATATCAGAATTTTGCACTTCTGCCCGAGAAGACTTGAGACTTTTAACACAGATAATGTACTCACTATTCTTTCTTCATACATTATGATATTTTTGTGAAAAAATAAGTACTTTTTATTGTATTTTTCTGTTAAAACACAATTACATATTAATGCATAGGTTTGTTTGTGTTTTTATTGAAAAACAATACAAAATGTAGTTGTATATTAAACAGTATATACGAAGTTCTGTCCTATTCTATGTAGGAATGATCAGGTTTGGAACTACAATCTCATGAAAGAGTACGTTTATAAAGTTAAAGGCAGTTCTTCAAGGTAATATGTTTTAATATTTACATAAATATACATCGATTAGATTAAAAATAAGAATATTTTACTCTCTATTAAATTGCTATCATACTATCTCTTATATAGTCTTAGAATTAATAAAATGGTATAGTATATTAAGATTGTAATATTTTTTATTCATACTTTTTTTCCACATAAAATTTCATGTCATCACAAAATATGAAAAAAAGTGTATATATATATATATATAAAAGTAATTATCATATATCCAAGTTTAAATAGATCCTTATATTCATCGAAATATCTACTTAACTGATTTTATTCAATAAAATTCAAAAGATTTAAAATTATAACGCACACACAATTGGAAATGAAGAAAAAATAAATTAATTTCCATTTCCTGAATAGGAAAACAATCATTTAAATTTATTAACTAAATTATTGACATAAAAATATATATTATTATTTATATATTAACTCAAATAATATAAAATTAATAGATGGAAGAATCTTTGGATTTTTTTGTATTATTTAACACCAAAATATTATGAAAATAATTTTAGAAAATACATTATTTCAAATTTTTTATTTAACTATTATTTTTATTATAGTATAAACAATTAATTGGTATTTTTTGTTAGTTATAAAAGATGAAATAAGAAAATAATATCCATTCCACATTTTAATGTATAAAATTGTTTTTTTCATAACAAAGGGTTGAGAATGGGCTTCATTAACTCTCAACCTTAGTATAAAAAGAAATCAAACCTAATCAAAACTAGTCTGTTAACTTTTTGAATGTTGATTAATCTTCTTTTGAGGCATTATAACCATAACACAATTTCAATATACTCTGATGACCAAGAAAAACTGCACATGTTCTTGATGAATAAAAAAGCATGAGATGCAAAAAAATTATGATTCCTATCTGTTATTGATTTTGTGTTTATCTCAGTTTTGGAGCATGTAAAATGGCAGCAGCACTTACAGGCTTTGAACGCGCGATTGATTCTACCTCTAAAGAAGAGTAATGAACCTAATCCTAATCCAAATTATGAACTTAAACCTTATATTTAACATCTAACATCTTCAATTAACAAAAATCTCTGTGAAGGTGTCTGCAAGCACTGAAACAAACTCAGCGTGAATTTAATGCTCTACAAGAAAAACTTCATGCTTGCCTTCAGGTACTTTATTCTTATCGAGTTTTCTCAGCTAAAGGTAACTCATCAATAATATGCAAATATTTGTTCTTTGTTCTTTGTTCTTTGATCTTTATGATGTTCTTATGTAGTGTGAAAACTTGTTTTCTGAATGCAGCTTGAAAGAAGACTTGTTCTCTCTGCTAAGGGAGGAAGTGTGTGAAAATCAAGTTATTGGTTTTGAGTTTTGTTCTTTCTTGCAAGGATATTGCGTTTAGTTTAAAACATCTATATCGGTTTTATGCCTAATTGCTTTAGTAATTAGGGCTATGTTTGACTTTAATCTCTTTTATTTATATTATGTTGAATTTGGTCTCATTAGTCAAATTTTATGTTAAGGTGTGTTATTACAATCAAAGTTACAAAATCTCAATATTCAATTTTAATGCATACATAAAAAATATTAATTTTATCCTTGAAACATGCAATTATACACTTTTTAGTAAAAAAACATGTTAGTTTTTTAATTCAAAAAAATTTATTTCTATTTATTCATTCAATAAATTATTTCACTTATTTGGTAGAAATTAATTCATCTTAATTATTCAATTAATTGAAGATGCTTTGGAAATTTAGTAATATATTCTTTCTTTTTTTAAGGCATCTTACTTCCTAATATATCTATTTTTATATTTAATATTTCTTTTGTGTGTCAAATCCTCCCTTCCAAATAACCACAATATAACGCTTATTTTTTTCACATTTCTCATGCTTCAATTTTCTTTATATTGTACAATTCATTTTTCTCTATATTTAAGCCCCTTTAATTTTCAATACAAAACTCTCAAATTTAAGCAAAGTCACGTAAAAATAAATAAATAAATACGTATTAAAATTAAAATTAATATATATTAATATGTAAAATATAATAACAATTAATTTTTAACTAAAAAAACATAATAAATATATGGAGACACAATTTTGTTTCCAGTAGTAAAAGTCATTGGAGTTGGAAAGACTAATTGGAATGGAATACCACCTAAATTTAAATAATTGTGTTAAATATTTTATTCAAACGAATTTTTATATATTTGATAATTTTTTATGCATTAATACTAATTATAATTATATAAATATGCTACTTAAAATATGCTAAAATTACTACCTAAGGATATAGTATTTAGCATTTTCTATTAAAAATATTATTTTTCTATAAAATCAACACTTATTAATAAATATATATTTTTAGTTAATACTTTTATATGCTAGTTTTCCTACCAAGATCATTAGGACAATTATTTTTCTTTTATTATTTAACATTTAATTAAGTACATAATGTGAATGGTGAATGGTTTGTGGGTTATATTAATTACATTTATATCTACAAAGAGTATAGAAAAATTGAAGTTTAAAATGATATACTTCAAATGAAAATAAAGAACAAGAAAAAAAAAGTTTTAACAGATATTATTTATTGGATATTAATATAATCTTAGAAATTGATTTAATTAACGGAGATTTTTTTAACCTTCGTTCGTTAAGTTCAAAAGGTTATTCTAAAATTTCAACAATATAATAGTGATTTTTTAACCTCCGTTATATTTCAAAGGTTTATTCTAAAATCTCAGCAAAATAATGAAGGTTTTTTCAACCTTCATTAAATTTCAAAGATTTAGTGTAGAATCTCAAAAAAACACTCTAGTTTTTTTTTTCAAACTTCAATAAATAAATAATTAAAAATTATATAGTTTTAATATATTTTATAATTGAATTCTCTAAAATTTTGAAAGTGTAACTTAACATTACAAATAAGTTTTCTAAAGTTTCAAAAATTTATTTTAAAAGTAAAATAACCTTGGATAATATGTATTTCAACAACTAATCTTGGATCATAAGTATTTCAATAGTATTTGCATATTTCTTATGATTAATGCTAGTTGATTTATATAATTCCTAATTTTTTTTTGTTACAAGTTCATACTTGAAAAAATCTTACTTATGTTGTTTTAGCTTTTGATGCATGTATATTTTGTGTGCAATTTTAGTTTTAATTATAATTGTTAAAATTTAATTCTCATAATTTTGAAATATTTTAAATTAAGGTATTTATTTTAAAGTGCATCCAATAATTAATTCACTGTAAAATTGAAAAGTAATAAAATTAATTTCTCCTCTTGCAATTTTTGAAACCCTCATATTCAAGAACACACATGACTGTGAAACTCACATCTGACAGATAATACAATTATTTAGAATTTGTAAAGTTGGGGTAGTAAAGTGATGAATATTGGAATAAGAAAAAGATAATGTCTTTATCTAGTGTTTCTTCTCCTTAGATATAATAGACATAAGAGTGGCTGAATTTAGTTAATTCTAAATTATTAATATGTTGTGCATGGTGATAAAAACAATAATTAATATGTTTTGCATTTCACCATATAGATGCGATAGAATATTAACTATTAATTTTTTTCATTTATAAATAAAATTAGTCACTTCTTAAATGAATATTACTTACTTTATACATTCAAATGATACGGTAAAATTTGACAACTCAAATCATAAATTTGTAATTTAGATATCTAAATTTTCAGAGTTGATTTATGAATAATAAAGTTATTAACATTCTAAATTACATATTCAAAAAATTTATCAATTTTGTATCTTATATTATAAAAAAAAAAAGTTTGTGGAATAAAAAAATGCCCCCCAAAAGTTATTTCTTAAATATGCATTCAATTAATTAATTAATTAATTAACACAATTTTTTTTAAAAAAAAATAAAACATTTAACAATTAATAATTACAAAATTTAAAAATACTGATTTCACGTAAATTTAGTATATATTAATTTAGGATATTAAATATTTTAACAAATTACCTAGGAAGTAAAAATATACTTAAAATGTTATAATATAATTTAAAATATTAACATTAACCAAATCTGTGCCAAATTTTATATTGAAGTTATTTTAAGTTTTAAATTATATATTTTTTAATATTCACGTATAAAGTTAAAACTATTTATTTCTAAGAAAAATATATCAAAATTATTTAATTTAGTTTAATTTGAATTCTTTTAATTATAATTAAACTAGTTTGGTAAAAACACTTATATAACTGAAAACTATCAAATTGAAAATTAATAAATGACAATTATTTCCATCGTCCAATAAAAAACAGATTATAAATTAACATTTTTATTTTTATAAATTAAGATTAAATACAATTAATTTGTTTGATATAGGAGAATAAGTCAGGCAAGCAATAACATTTGAAAATTCTGTCCGCTTACAAGGTTATCAATCATTTCTGTATACAAAAGATAATAATTGAATACTCACACTAAAAAAAAATTCATCAAATAGAAATCAGAGAAAAAAAATAATGAAATAGAAATTAGAGACAAAAATTAATTAGTTGCTATAAGGACTAAATTAGGTACTATTTTAGAAACTAAAAAAAATAGTTTCTAAAAATTTGATAGAAAAACCTTGGTTGCTAATTAAATAACAATTTAGAAACTTATAAACTAATTTAGAAACCAAATTTTTTTTAGTCTCTAAAATGGTATTTAATTTAGTCACTTTAACAACTAATTATTTTTTTGTCTCTAAACTTAGTTTTTATTTTATGATTTTCTTGTATTGTGAAATTATAAATTGACATTTTAATGTGCCGTTCTCATTGTTGAGACTCTTCTAAGACTTGGTGGGACCTTGTATTTATTGAGATAACTGACCTAGTTGTGAAAAGTCTCTTGTGTCCTTAATTATCTATTTGTTCAGTTGGTTTGTATGAGGTGCTTTATTGGGAAATTTTACAACAAGATGGGTTTTGGTACAAAGATAAAATATTGCACAGTTAAGGCCTGGATCACCATTTGTTCTGATGTAGATATGTCTCTGTTTATGACAAGGTTATGATGCAAATGTCTCTTTCTCTATAAGAGATATAGGAGAAGGAGTAGTAAAGGGGGCTATGTAAGATGCAACCAAGGTTTGGAGATGCATATGAAGATACCAATTAAAGTTGGAGTTCCTTGCTGCTCTTGTTTCCTTTCCAAGCTCATATTTTTTGTGTAGCTCAAAGGAATTAGTCTCTTAGGACATACATTGGTGTTTAAAACAAGGAATACAATATGATTTGGTTTTGCATTTCTGCATAATAGTTATGCCAGAACTGTTGATTTCTCAGGAACTTGAATTGCAGATGGAGAAAAATATTTATCTTGTTATATAGCTCTCATACAATGTCTATCACAAATGTCTAAAAGTGATATTTTGGGTGAGGAGGAGTTTGGGATGTTGCAAGATAAAAGCATAGAACTTTATCTTTTGATGCTAGCTTTACATTGTCTTTTTGTAATATGCTTTCCGTAACTTTTTGGTGTTTTGTTTCGAAGACATTTTTGCCACATTACTCCAAGTTTAAAACTTTTTTTTATACCGATTTGATCATTCTTTATTGAAACAAAATAACCTTTTTTAGATAATAGTAGCAATTTCCATTAGAAAGTGTTTGCACTAAAGTGAATAGAGAGAGATGAAGAGTAAAGAGGCAAAAAGTAAGGCAACGTACACAAATGTCATGAGTATCTTAATTAGTTTTTAATCAGTACATCGAGAGAAGCAAAATGCGTGGTATATGGAACTAGAAAAATCAACAATAACACTCTTATATATGGTGTGCTTGGAAGTGATGAAAACGCTGGATTAGTGGATTCAGAAGATCATGCATTTTACGAATACATTTTCTCCATCTTCTGTATATCTATATATACTTATTCAATTCTCATCTCAGCAAAGCACACCCTCAAGCAAGTACAATATTAATTATGTTCACTTAATCTACCATAAGAAGTTGCCAAGTTGAGATGCTGATGAAGAATCTTCCAGATCATTCGATGGAGAGTGAACATGTCTCCCTTCATATGTGGTTATCACCATCCTCGGATCCTCCGCCAACCGTTCCACACGTTTCTTTACTCGACAATTATCTTGTGTGCAACGGTAATAGCTTCTACATGCAATGCAGACCAAACACACTATAAGAAACCTTTTTTTCTTGAGGTTGTCATGAATCATGATCACATTGTAAGAGAGTAATTTTGTTGAAGTGCACATTAATGACAGTTTAATAACAAAATATCCTCCTGTTATAATTGGAATCTACATGTAAGAGCCATCAATACACCAACATAAAGGCACTATAAGGACCATTTATATCCATAAGACAGGAAAGTGCTATAATGGGTTTGTGAGGAAAAGTCTTTGCTGAGACCTACTTAGCATGAGTGCCATGATCTGCTCGAGTGTTTGGAAAAAGTTCTTGTACACATGTACATTTTCATATACTATAATTAACATCTCAGGGGTCATAATTACTTGTTCTTTAACCTTGTCAAATTTTATTTCCTATCCTTAGAACAAAGTTATTTTATATGCATTTTGAACTTGACATATAAAGTGAACTTCTGCTTTTATATATATATCTTTAACTATTGTAGGCACCACCACATTATGCAGAAAGAAATTAAGATCTTGCCGAAACCAGTAGAAAAGCTGGATACATGTAATTATGATCAAAACAATGAAGATAATAATGAGAGAGGGGTGGCGAGATTGGAGAGAGAATAGATATATGTTTGCATAGTGAAAGGTTTGATGAATTTGAATATTCTTGAATCAACTTTTAAATGAAAGCAAAAGCAAAAAAGAGAGGGGCTTTGAAGTGATGAATACCTGGGGTGCTGCGTGTTCTTCACAACTTTCTGTCCGTACTTTCTCCACTTGTAGCCATCGTCCAATACATCCACATCGCTCATAGTCTTGAAGCAAAACCTAGGCTCTCTAACCTTCCTTCTTGCCTTCATTTTCTTCATCTTCATGGCTGAAATTCCCAGATGATGATCATCAAATCCACTTCTTTTACTGCTGAAGCAATCAGTCACTTCTCCCAATGCCCTAAATTCAATCATGACGAAACACCAATTAACTCTCTTTACTTATATCAGAAAACTCGTTCATTTAATTAACAGTTGCAGTACATCTTTTAATACTGGAAAAAACTTGTAAGGGTATATGGATATGTCTCTATATGTTGATGGTTAAGTAATTTAATTACATGATAAAGAATAAGGTTAAATAGAGTGAGTTATTTCTCTTACCATGGATTTACACTGGATCTATGCAAGGAGAGGAATTGAGCTCCTCCAAAGCCAGAAGTGAGGTCTTCTCTAGACTTCTGAAATAGGGTTTCTGTTAGATTTGATGTAGAATCTTGTTGAGATATAGCAAGTGAAGAAGGTGTTATGGAGCTGAAGGCTTTCAAAGAGGATTGGTGGCAACCCAAAGGAGGCAAGGTGAGGTTTGTTGGAAAGGGAAAGAACCCCATCTGTGTGGGAATCTGATCCTGCTCCTCAAATAAGCTGTGGTGAGCAATGGTGTGGGAAGTTGTTGACATAACTTCTTATGATCTTTCTTCTCCTTCTCTCTGGTTTCTTTCACCACACAGTTCCAATAATCTCTATACAGATATTGGTGATGTTTCTAGAGGAAGAGGTTTGGTAAGGCTTGAAGATGGTTTCTCTCAAACTTTGGAGGTGAGAATTACACTCTAATGGAACGCATAAACTTATAACGTTGCAAACAACTTTCCCTTTTTCGCTTTCTCTCTTTCTTTCTTTTCTTCCATGATTTTCTAATTTCTAAAATGTCTCATCTATTCTATGTATTCCAACAGGTCAAATAACTAACTATATGGATCCACATTCAGTACAGGTGGAATATGCAGAAATTGGAGTTTAATAAGTCTAATAAATAAATAAAATGTAACTATCATCATTTTTATAAATTTTCTCATTCAAATTTCTTTTCATATTTTACCATGAAAAGTTTTCACCTATATGTTGAATTTCTAATGTGACACTAAAAAAGTTTTGAAAAAAATCCAAAACATTGTTTTATTGTTAATTTTTTCAAAGATAACGTCATTTTGAACTAGTTTATTTTTTATTTTTTGTCAAATTTTATTTTACATCCTCTTTTAAAAAAATCCATAGATAAATAAATAAGCCAAAATTTTGACAGAAAACCATGTAAAAAATAGGTTATAAAACTCACAAATATGACAATTAAGTAGTAAAAGTAATATATTCACTAAAAAAATTATTAAATAAAAAATAATCTTAAATTATATATTATTTTATACACTAAAAAATTATTGTTATCTAGATTCTATGGTTAATAAGAATTTATAAACTAATTAGTTTCTAAATTAATATCTAATTAAATATGTATCAAAGTTTTAACAACCAATTTTAGAATTTAAGTTAATTAATAATTAAAATCTTGATAACTAATTAAATAGCACCTTAAAAATTAATTTATAAATTTTTGTTAATAATATAAATTATTTTAGATGCTAATAATGTTTTAATCTATAAAATAGTATTAATTTAATTAATATAATAATTTTTTAAATAATTTTTTTAAGGATTTTCTTGTAATATATATGAAAAAAAAAAACTCAAACTGATGGGTTAGATTCTTTAGAGACACTGACCATCAACAAAAAGTTATTAAATATTTGATATTTAAACATATTAGCATAAAAAATGGACATAGATGGATTTTATGATAGATATGTTGAAAAGGTGTAGAAAAAGGATGCGAGAAACATGGTAAAAGTTTAAGGTGAGAGATAGTTTTAGTAAGAATTGAACAGAGTTGGCAGTTTGATGAAAACAGTGATGTACTATTTTGCCTAAAAAGCTTGGAATTTCCATGTCCTTCATGGTTAGTGGGATTTTACTGTGCCATGGAGGTCAACATTACACGACAAATGCCTCAACACACAAGTTTATTCATATCTTTGCCCTAAAAAATGTCTATGAAACTTCCATGCAACACCCCCTTGTTGTAGATAATAATTATAATATGGGCAAAAGCAAAACCTGTTGAGTGCACAATAATAGAAATAGATACCTAGCCATAATCAAATGTAAGTGAAAATTATAGATCATTATATTCATCAATTCTCCATAAAGTATCTAAGAAAAGGGGTAAAAAGAGAGTTTGTGTTGGATCATTTTTTTTTGTGTGCATAAAAAAGAAAGAAAAAAAATGGGAGGAAGTGATGATGATTATTGTATGCATTATCTATCACACCCATCTCTGCAACTGTGGTGAAGTATCATTATGAATGGTGATTGCTTCTTTGACTTTATGTGGCCAAAAAAGCCTCTTGCCTTTCTCATATCCCTTTTGCTCTTTTAACTTTCTAAAACTCCAACTAACCCCACAACACCAAACTTTTTTCTCAAATTCCAAACCAAACTTATAATATGATTAATTTAGTGTCACAATCATTATTAACTTTATATTTTCCCATGCCTAAAAATCTGTGGACCTATCTCCACATTCATCTACCCTCTTCACAAATAATTCAATAATTATCTTTTCTTTGTACTTCATATACCTATTTAACCTATCACAGAATAATCATCTAGGGATTTTTTTTTGTTCAGAATCATTTTTCAAACCAAAAGTAACTATTTTTTTATCGACAATAAAAAATAAATAAATGAGAATCACTTTAAGGATGATCCAATCCTTATATATAAAGAGCTAACGCCTTATCAACCTCCAACCAAGGAAATTTTTTAACTTAAATAAGGAATAATCAAAACAACTTAAAAAAGCTTTAAATAACCAACTTTCACTGGGTTCAAAACCTAATTGAGGTACGTAAAGAAATTACAACAGGACTTTGCAAAAATTCAAGACCAAACATTTACATGTACCACTACAAATACCTCGAGCGCATCTAGAAAAATAACTATTTACTATGCAATAAATAGTAATTTCTGGATAAGAATGAATGTCTTTAGTAAGACAAAGGATTATTTGATGTAATGAAATGCAACTTGGTACGGCTAAAGTATGAGAAACCATTCTTCACCACCAAAATCGTGTTAAAAATTATTTAATAACAATTAATTTTAAAAAAATACTTTTATTTTTAAATTAGTTGTTATTAAACTTTGCATTCAGAATGAAATGTAGAATTGACACCTACACTCTTCTTTTGGCATTATTACATACCTATAGCTAAATGCCGAAAGACATAAAAAGTGCATTCAGTCATCAGTGATATCTTTATCAACATAAGAAATAATATAAGTTGATGTAGAAAAATATTTTACAATGATGTCAGTTCGGCTGAGAAACGATGCATGCTTCTGTATTGTAATTTAAATCCAAATAACATTGAAATAGTCTAAAAATTAATTTAATTAGAAAAATGATCAAGTTTACCATTCTTATTTTACAATTGAATTAATCTACTCTATAAATGCTTGATCTGTGAGCATTTAATTAATTGTTGTGATATAATTAGAAAAAAATGTTTGGTGACTCGGTGACCTTCGACAGGAACGTGGTAGATGCGCTTGAAGTATTTGCACTGATACAGGTAAATGTTTGGTCTTAGATTTTTACAAAGTCTTGTTGTAATTCCTTTACATATCCCAATTGGGTTTTGAACCCAGTGAATTGTATGAGGCTGGTTGTGTTAATGCTTTCTTGAGTTTGGTTTGGTTTGATTGTTCCTTATTTAAGTTGGAATGTGTTTCTTAGTTGGAAGTTAGTAAAACGCTAGCTCTTTATGTATAAGGGTTTGATCACCCCGAGGTGGTTTCCATTTATTTATTTTGTATTGCTGATTAAAAAAATTTTAAAAAAATAAAAGAAAATGTGAAATGGTTTTGCTGGCGTTAGGCTAACGTAGTGATGATGTGAGAGTGAATACGTAGTATTGCATCAGCTACAGCAAGGTCCCTTGGTTTATTATTGATTTAAATGAAGATGCTTTTTATTTATTTATTTTGTTTTTGTTTGAGCCCTAAGTAAGGTAGAAAAAAGGCATAGGGGTGGCAAACATACATCATTTCTTTTTGTCTCTGCTTATAGGTTGCAATTATGTCCTTCAAATTACCCCTATTAATCTATTATACCTTCCCTCACTTTTTTCTTTTTCTCTTTAACCCCATATTCACTTAATATATTTATTAATATCTACATTTTTATTTTACCATACCTACACATAAATATTTATTTTATGCTTAATTAATGGACTCCTAATTAAAAGGCAAAAGTTAATGTGTGATTGAGATTACTAAAATGATTACAGTAATTTGAACTTACTCACTTTTTATCTGTAGATTATCCTTACTTAATATTAGTAATATATTACATTGGGATCATTTATATATAATGTTTACTTTTTGAAATATCATTGTTGATTCAAATGATAATTAATATAAAGTAGTTAATAGTTTATATTAATCCTAGGAAAGCAGTACCCTATATAATTTATCACTTTATTGTCTTTAGGTCCAATATATTTGTCAGGGCTCGTCGTTATAAATATAATATATATATATATATAGTATTAAAGTTTCAAATTAAATATTGTATATATTAAAATAGATGTACTCACATCGGAAAAGAACAAATAAAAAAAATATAATTTTTAAAATTTAAAATTAAATAAAATAAAATTCTATAATTAAGTTTTGTAATACCTAAATTATAAAAATTTAAATAACATATATATTGTATATAGTTTTCATCTCACGGTCATATTAAATATATATAATTATCATATCGTCAAGGCAAAACCAAAAAATTATAAACATATATAAAGTAGTTATCGTAAAATCAACACACCCCTTTCATATTTATTTTGAAGAAATATTTGTTCACGTGTTAAAAATATAACTATAGTAAAATCGTAAAAATACAAAACAACATTGAGTTAACTATTTATCACATCAACAAAATATTAAATTGTTTATTAAATCATAAAAACACGAAACAGTCCCAAATTATCAAAGATTATTCATTACATCTAAATATAGTTTTAAATTACTCCCCATGACTTTTGTTGTTGTTTTTTTTTTCTTTTAGTAATTTTTTATATGGATTATAACATCTTACCTATTCCATGTTCAATATATTATTTGTTGTACGTGGTTGATTTTATTGAATTAAGGAATATTTATATGTTGTTTTTAGTGTAATATCAAAATTACCCTAGATGCATTTTAAAATATAAATATTTTTTATTAAAAAAATAATAGAGAAAATTAAAAAAAAAATCTTAAAAATTTTAATTATTTAAAGATGCTATTTATTAATTGCTAATAATAGTTATAAAAAATCGAATACTTTAAATATAAAAAAATTAATAATTTATCTAACAATTCTCACAAATTCATTACTTTTTACTCCTCTCACACTTCAGTTTTACTTTCAAATTTCAGGAACGGGATTATCCACAAATCCAATCCAAATAGAGACAATTTTCAGAAATCATCTTAAGTTAATCTTGTGAAACCCCACAAATAATAAATAATGTTTAGGAAACAAAGCATTTTAAGTGTAAACTAGTAAACACACACACCAAACAGCACTTGGTGGGTGTGGTTATTCACCATGCAAGGTGTATCTTTGGTGAAGTGCAAAAATTAAGGAACAATGATTTATAGTATGTTGAAAAAACAAAAATGGAAATAAAAATGTGAATGATCTGAAAGTGTAGCATGGAATGATTAGGCCATGCCCCTCTCCTGCTATATGTGGGTGTGCCATTTTTGTCCACTTCCTGTCTTTTTTCTCACTCTAATTAACATCTTCCCGTTTGTCAGACACAGACACCCCATGCCTTACAGTAACAAAAGTTCATGTGACAAGACACTGCTCCCTCTGTCTCTCACCCATTCTTCATAACCCTACTTCAGATATCAGTTGCAAACTCACTGCACCAAATATTAATTCATATTTAATATGAAACTTCAATTATATTTGAATTTCCAATGTTTATATTTAATGACTGTTATACTCTAATGGATTCATTTCAGAGGTAAGATGTAGAATAAAATAGTGTCTCTTCAAAAATAGAGAAAACTGAGTATTTGAGTGCTAATAATTAAAACATTTATTTCGGCTATTACATTTATAATCATGTCAAACATTCATCTCTTCTCTCTACTCAGTATCTACACCAAAAGAAGTGTCTGCAAAACATGTCACTCTTGTTTCTTTATATGAAGACTAATCGTTGCATGTGAAGACAAAAAACGATGAAGATGTGGTCTGAGACAAAATAATGTCTTGAAGAGTTGTTGAAAGATTGGGGAAAACTTTGAAAAGTTGGAAAGAACAAGTCTCGTGTTCCTCGAAATTTTCGGGGCATGAACCTGCATGAATGGCAACTGTGAAAAGCAGCTTTTGATACCACGTCCCTCGTCAAGAATGCACTGATTTTCTCCCCACGCGCTCTGATCTCAGTTGGATCAAGAACAATAAAGAATAAGTATCCATTTTTCGAATAACTTGCTACGTGGTTGTGTTTCTTGTTCAAAGCATCAGAAAAGTGCAGAATCCCTCTGAAGCAAAAGAATTAATGCAGTGAAGCGAATCAAGTGTCTGAAAGTGATTGTTGAAGCCTTGGAAAGAGGTGTATGTTGCCGTGTTATTAGCGCCAGCGTGAACAAAACCACTCTTATCATTATTTCTTCTCTCATTTTATCTGATATCAATCACCACACTTATATATATATATATATATTGGTCTTTAATAATATAAATAAAGATTCATATTTTAATATTCTATTTCAATTAAATTCTCCATATATATATAGTTGAATGAATATGAGCATTTGGGATGTTGAGGGAGACCAATAATAAAAATTACTCCTATCTTTACATAACTACATAATATTTGTTATTGAATCATTATTAATATTATTTTTTCATAAAAATATAGAAGCACATATGTAATATCTCTGTTCCACTGGTTATATAATATTAGTAGTAATATTATATTAAATTTAACAAATAATAAATCTAATACTATTAATTTATGTAAGTAGATTCATTGTTTTTCTAGGTTTTTAAATAAATAAATGATTGTACTTTTTATATAAATAAAAAATTAAATAATTCAATATAAATAATAATCGATTTAAATATTAAAATAATCTTTCAATACATACTCGTAATTCATTTATAATAAAATAAAAACCAATAATATATTTTAATTTTTTAAAAATTATTACTTAAATATTTGTATACTTGTAATTTCTTTATCAATATATATTAATTACTAATTAAATAATTAATAACTTATGTTTTTCTTAATTAATATTTATGAATACAATACCATCTAATAATTAATATATGTAAAATGTAATAAATTAAACTAATGATAATTTATTAAATTTAATAAATAATAAATTTCATAACATTACTTATATTTGTGAATATATATATATATATATATATATATTTAGTTTCAAATTAAAACTTAAATTTTTTATTTACATACAATAGACAAATATGAAAAAAGGTGATACATTATTAACTTTTTTACAAATTTTTAATAAAAAATATATTTTACCCATTATGTATAATTGTTTAACATAAACAATAATAACTTCAAATATTAAAAAAAAATATTTATTTTTTAACTTACTTACATTTTGATAATGGTTTCTTCCTACATCTTCATACGTTCTAGTGACACCTCACTTAGGGCTTGTTTGCTTCAAGGGAAGTACTGTTCACAAGGACGAAAGTGCAGTGATATCCCCTATTTTGGATCAAGTGATGTGCACAGAAGTGTGAGGAAGGATATCCACATGAACAGTGAAAATCATATTCCTCTAATATGCAGAGATTGTTGTGGAAAGACACGTCGGCATTGGTGATTTTTCTAATTTACCCCAGATTTTGTTTTGACATGCTAAAGTGAAGGCAAAGAAAGAATAAATAAGACAAGAAAAAAAATAAAAAAAATCATATTACAAAACAAAAATATTAACTATATTTATAATAAAAATATAATTATTAAATATAATTATATAATCACTTATGAATAATATATAATTGATTATGTATATAATTTCTATAAATTATTTTAAAAATATTATTATTATTTTAATATTTATATTATTATTACTTAATTTTATATAAATATATTAATTAATTAATTTTTTAAAATATAAGAATAAATTTGTAATCTTAATATTTTATTAATTAAAAAAATTAAAATTTCAATCACACTCTGTCACATCATTTACAAATTTATTATATTTATGAAAAAAATTTATGTACAAAGAATGATAAGAAACTCATTTTTTTAAAAAAATAATTATTCATCGATATTGGAAATAATTTACAAAATTTTAATTAACTCAATTTTACAGAAAAAATATTTCATATTTCATATTTCATTATTCAAATATTTTTAAAGACAAGAACAAATTTGTAAACTTACATTTTACACTTAAAAAAAAAAAATCAAAATTTCCTCACAACCATTTCATCAATCACAAACTCCCATAAACTTTCCTCACACATCCACTCTAACATACCACAATCCAAACAACCTCACTTTCTTCACACTTTCCTCTTACATCCTCACACATCCACTCCCTCAAATCTTCACACATCCACTCCCCAATCCAAACACACCTTTAGGGAAAAAAAAAATTATTTTGTCTTTAAAAAATACATACAGATTTTATAATTCAAAAGTGTCTTTTTTTTTCTATTTACACTCTCAGATTGTAGAGTCTGGAATTTACAATTTATAATTTTTTTCCCTTTAAAAATACATTCCAAATTACAAAATGTGAAATGTATTCCCAAATTTAAAAATACCTTTCAAATTCCATAATTCGAAAAGTATTTTTTTTAAAGAAACTCATTATCAATTATAAATCAAGAGTTTTTCTGGATCATCCATTATGAAATGAAAAACATCATTAGAATAAATGGTATTTTGGTATTTTAAGAAGTATGAGTGCCTTAAGAAGCCAAAGGAGGTGCAGCAAGAAATAACACATTTTGAGTTCCTAGCATGAGCTTTAAATTCAAATTAATTTTTCACTTTATTTCCTGTCTTTTTTTAATTTAAATTTAGACATGTTAATTAATATTACAATAAAATTATTAAATAAAATTAATTTTAGAGACAAAAATAATTATATGAATTAAATTTGATATTATTTTAAAAACAACAAATTATTGATATTTATAATAGTTTATATTATTGATAAATAATTTTTAAATTGATAGTTAAATAGATATTAATTTAAAAACTATTTATGAATAATAAAATGTTAGGTGATTGTTTATAGTTATTGAGCATTGTTAGCTTCTATGTATTGTTTATTATGTATCTGACGAGCTTTTTATTATCATTGTTGAACATCAATCTTTGCTCATTTTTCTTCATAACATTTTTAATGAATAACAATGTTTATCTTTTTATGTTGTATAACATTTTGCACAATTTCATGATTGATGTGCATTTTGTATTGGGCAAATAATTGGTTAAAAGTTAATAATTTTATGTCACAGAGTTACATTTTATCACCTAGATACGAAGTGTGATCACGCGTTTACACTTAATTGTTTTGAAACATTAATTAAAATATTTGGATGTTGGACTTTTGCTATAACTATTATTCACTAAAATAATCTAGTCATAAATTTTAAGATACAATTTAGTTATGTCATACAAATAAAATACCTAAATTTATTTTTAAAATTAATGGCTATATCTTACAAAAATCAACTTTTAAATTTTTAAATCTAATCTAGACGAATTAATGCTAATTTACAAATAAAACAAAACCTACAACCTTCCAGTGAGAATACTAAGCAATAAAAGACCTTCCAACTTTATGGTAGTACTAACAAAAAAAAAATTCACCTAACTATAATAAAAATATCACCATGCATTCCTGGTAGATCGATGACATAAATATACTTAAAGTTAAGTTTGTAAGACTATTTTATTATTAAATATATTTGTAAGGATTAATTTAAAATAAATTAAAGACTGCTTTTCATTAAATTATTATATTAAATACTGAATTAATTTTGTATATATTTATTAAAAAAGTTAAAATATTAAATTTACAGTACTCACTTATTTAATGACCAAATAATTCATTTGCTTTTTATGTGTCATTATAATGAAGTGGTAGGGTTTTCAAATTTTGCACCCTATTTTTGGAACAAATATAATATGCTACCACCGACCCACGTGGGATGCCACAATTAACTCATTTGGGTACGATTCTCTTGCAAAACAGAACTTTATTCACCACCCTCTTTTCTATATTTCCAATCTTATTATTTGGAAAATATTTAAACAACCAACAATTATATTCTTTTTGTCTTTACTTAATATAACATAATTTCAAGGATTAATAAAAATAATTAACTTAGTTAAAATATCAATGTATCACGCTTCTTTCTCATAAAAAAATCTAACATATTCGGTATCCTTATTTTTTTATAAAATAATTAATTTAGTTAAAGTTCACTAATCCTTTTGTCATGTGTTAAAATATTATAAAAACTATATAAATAATTAATAAATGAAAAGATCAAACTAAAATTCATAACAGTCAATCAACTACGACAACTCAAACAATTTTTTTTTTAAAAAACTATTAACATTAAAACCAAATTTTCGTCCAAATCAAATTTTACATAAATCTATGCCTTCATTCTTAATGAATTATAAAATTATTTTATATCTATTAATATGAAACACAGTTACTCATAATATTTAATTAGCAAAATATTTTTGAAGTTATTTTCATTAAATTAGCAAATTCTATTGCCTTATTTTTTATAACTAAATATAGTTTTCATTTTAATTTTTTTTAGATTATATCAGAAGTATTTTTGTCATCAAAACAATATTTTTTTTATTACTTCTCTATGTTTCCCTACTAATCCTTCCATGGGTATAAATGAAAAGCAATTGTATAACTTTTTCTATTAATCGATCTTCTTCTTTTGATATTGAACATTAGGTTATTAGAACCCTACCCCAACTAAAGGAGAATTATACATAAGCAAAAAACTGAATTTAAAAAGAGTAAACAAGTTAGTTTATCATATTAAATTTTATTCGGATCCTAATATTCTTCCAAAAAATTTCATATATAGAGAAACAAAAAATACTACAATCAAATGTTAAAGAAATATACCCATACATATGGAAGTCCTCCCTTTAAGTGTGGTGTCCTTTGTTAATGGAAATAAAAAATGTTTTCAACTTTTCAAAGTGGATCACACTTCATTAATGGGTGTGAGGGCTATTTCTATCTACACCTCCATAAAAATTAAATTTTGATTTTTTTTAAAAATATATATTTTAAATCATGTATTCCAAAAATAAAAATATATATTTTGAAATATATAATCCAAAATACATATTAATACATATTTTGAATTATGGAATATACAATTTAAAATACATATTTTTTATTATAAATTATATAAATATAATTTTTATTTATATCTTAAATTACAATATTTAAAATAAATATTTTAAATTTTAAATTTTACGTCTTTATTAATAATAAAAATATTTTAGATACCAATAATTTTTTTAAGTTTATAAAATGGTCTCTATTTTTTTTATAAAAGTTCTCATGTTAGACATCACAATGCAACTTGACATCTCGGCTGACACTTCAAGTAACAACAATCATCTGCCATCACATGAAAAAAGTATTATTAAAAAAATATACAAAAATTCATTATTTTAATTTTTAAAATTAATTTCTATTTAATTATTTTTAAAATCACAAAACCTACATACATAGCAAAATTAATTATCTATACACTTCACTTACTTTTATTTTTCTAGTAACAAATATACCTCTCTATCTAAAAATATATATAAATCCTAAATTAGTTTCACTCATTCCTTTTCTTTCTACCATTTTTTTATATTTTTTTCATTAAAGATTTGTAAATTTCATTATAATTTTATTAAATTCATTTGATTATTTAAAATATTTAATCACTTTTGGTATATTACCTGTAAATTATATTTTTTTAGAAACAATAATTATAGTTAATAGTATAAAATTCAATTAATTGTATTATGTGTAATAATTATAAAAGTAAATACAGTATGAAATGTTTTTTTATTTATATATTTATACAATTAATATATTAATAAAATTTAATATTATGTCAAATTTTATATAATATATGCTCGTTATTTCTAAATTAAGTTTTAAAACATATTTTAAAAAGTAGAAAAATGTTGTTTTTACAAGATAACCTCGTTTTAACAATATTAAAGATTGTTATGAGGTTCTTCCTTTTTTAGTTGTAGTTTCTTATTCTAATTATACTTTCTTTCTCATCTGAACTAAAGTTTCTTACTGAGTTATATGCTGTAATAACTTAACTCATGTGTCAGTTAAGTTAAAATTACAAAAATAAAAATATAATAGATTTAAAATTGAGGCATGAACCAAATTATATTATTTATAATTCTTTAGACATGTTTTAAACACAATAAATAACTAATTTTTCACTCAAACTAAAAATTATATATCATTCAAACTAGTTATGATGTGTTAATATTCTCAATGTAACAAACTAACACAAAAAATCATATTACATCATTACCCAAAACAAATATTCTCCATTCATAAAAACACAGTCCATATTCAATATTAATCAAATCAATTGTACTAAAAAGTTTAAACTATAAGTTTAGACCCAACAAAAGTAATAATTTACTTAAAAATAGCTAATAATACTTATTTCATCCATTTAAAGTGAGGTTTAAAACCTATGTAATTTTCAACATTTATCAAAATTAATTCCAATACACAAATCATCAATTTAGTAACCATTATAGTGCCACACAAAGTTAAGAAGGTCAATTAAAATATGAAATAACTTTCTTTACCTTATTTTTTTTTGTTATTTTTTAATCGAGTCAAATTTTAAAAAATAATAAAATTTAGAAATAAATAATTAAATATTTTAAAACATTTTAATCGAGACAAATTTTAAAAATAATAAAATTTAGAAATAAATAATTAAATATTTTATTATATTTTATAAATAAAGTCTCCTTAAATGCAAAATAGTGATTTAGAAGGATTTATCACGTGAAATAGCTATGACTAAAATAATCTTAAGTTATTAAATATTGTATATATTTTTTTCCGTAAAGGGTTAAGTGACTTTAACAATTGAATATCAATTTATGAGTACTATATTCATGAATATACCGAATATATTGTTTAGGGTATATACTGAATAATATAATATATTTATCATAATCTGAAATATAATTTATTTGTCAAAAGGCATTCATTATTATAAATTCCAATATATTTAACATTTATTTGTTATAAGTTTTAGTAATAAATAAAATATATATTCCTCGAATTACATATATAATTTTTTTTATTTTTTAATGTGTGCTTTTTGAGGGATGGGTTAAAAAAATTAGTTGGTTATAGAAAATTTTCTTTCCTCCCCATAAATATTTTTAAATAAATAAATAATAATTTGAGCTTTATTTAGAGTAAAAAAAGAAAAAAAATAAGAAGAAAACGGAGTTGGATCGGAAGAGAAGAGAAGCGCACAGTGACAAAGGAAACCATCTTCGTGTTAGTTCTATTCACAATGCGCTAAAATTCGCTCGATTCTCATCTCAACCCCAAACCAAAACCTCTCTTCGTTTATCTCCCTCACACTCGTTTCTTCTCTTCTCTCTCTACATATATCCATGCAAAGGAACGATTCCCCTTTCTAATTGCTTCACTCCAGGTTCCACATCTTTTATACTTTTCAATTTTTTCTGGATTCCAATTTTGAGTTCTCTTCGTTTTCTGATGGTATTTGGACTCGCCGATTATCTTTTGGAATATTCTGTTGAATCCGGATTGGAGGTTGGACGTGTTTTCGATTGGAACATTAGATTTCACCACCACCGATTCACGGTTGTTTTAAACAATTAAGAGAATAAGAATTGTGGAAATGAAATAGAAAACAGACTTAGTCGGTTATTGCTAGTTTTTGTTTATTATAGAGTATATGATAGTTAAGTTTCATGTGTTGCGAGCCTTGTTAGATCGTTTAGGTTGATCTTTTGAATGTTGAAGTTGGCGATGAATAGGTTTTTGGAATTTGGATGACTGGAATTTTTTTATTATTTATTTTAATGATATTTTGTTTTGCTGAATATGCCCTTGGTTGAATCAGGGGCAGGATGGATTTTCCCTTGGGCAGTGAGGATCCAGCTATACTTCAATTGCACAATTGGGACCCGTCTGAGACCCGGATTGGGCTTTCGGACTTTCGTGAAGCTTTTATTTCTCCTACAAGAGAGATACTGCTTTTACATTCTCATGGAAGGGAGGCTCTTTTGCTTCCTTTGGGTAAAGGTGATTACTGTTTTTCTTTATTCTTAAGTTTATTTTTATTTTATTTTCAATTGTCCGTGTTTTGGATTAGTTGATTACATGTTCTAATATGTTGCATTTGTTTTTTTACTCGCAGGAGAGTTTCTTTCTGGTGGTGCTGAAGGGGGTGATGGTTACGATATACACAATCCAGGGTCATCTAATGTTTCCTTGGAGGCATCCTCTAGGCCTAGTTGTTCAGTTTTGATAAATGATTCACCTTGCACTTCAGGATCGGATATTGTTACTGATCTTACTGGAACTAAATGTTCAAGGTCCAATAGTTACCCATTCATTAGTGATGTGAACTCATTGACCTGGGCACGATGTGAGGACGGCTATGATCAGCACAATGATGCTTCATTTACAGAAGTTCTATTTGTTTCTGGAAGATGTGGGGTAACAGTCCATGCCTTCCCCAAACTAACTAAAACCAATGGAATGGATCAAGCCTCGTTAGAGGGTAACTTTAGGAAAGGCAGGTGGGTGGAATGGGGGCCCATTGCTACATTATCTTCTAACATTAGTCATGGAGTCTCTGGAGGTGAGAATGTAAATTTGATGGGTGGAGATGACGGAGTTGAACCATTAAGTGGCTCTGCTACTAAGAGATACTTGGAGTCATTTTTCACAAAAGTTGAAACTATTGTATCTGATGGTATTCTATGCACCAAATTCCCTGAGAATAATGGATTTCCTTGCTCCACAAAAGTGGTTTCTTTTAGCATATTTCGTGGAAGACTATCTTTGGACCATCTCCTTGGAGAAAAATCAGTCCAAAGCAAGGGAAATGGGCAGGAACCAGTTGATTCAGATACTAAGTTTGATATTTTTTCCAGTGTATTTGGCATTGTGGCTAATGGGTTCTATGAATGCCCCAAAGTGTTCTCAAGTGCTTCATATTGCTTGGTAGGATTTTATTTTACATTAATCCATGACGATTCTGTCAATATTAGTGATGCAAATCAAAGCTGCAGGAACAGAAATTTACTTCTTGTTGCCCAAGTACATAGTTGGGGTATTCAGTGGGTTTCAACGGTGAAGCTTGATGAAAGAATAAACATTGCTCAGGCAGTTGAGTGGATGGATTTCCAATTTTCTGATAATCTTCTTGTTTGTCTTAATTCCTCTGGATTGATTGTTCTCTATTCTGCAATGTCCGGTGAATATGTGACACACTTAAATGTTTCACAGGCATGTGGACTTAATCCTCATTTTGATTTGCAAGGGTTAGAAAATCTGTATTCAAATGATGATATATATGCTAGAAAGGAGTGTGGCATTGAGGATAACATGTCTGATCGGAAGAGTGATTCATTTAGGAGATCATTCAAGAGGTTAGTTGTAGCTTCTCATACCTCCCTTTTAGCTGTGGTTGATGAATATGGTGTGATCTATGTGATATCTTTGGGGGAATATATTCTTGACAAAAAGTACTCATCCGAGAAGTTGCTTCCACATTGTCAGCAATTTGGGTTGGGAATGTTAGTTGGCTGGGGAGTTGGTGGTTCTGATCTTGATCTATACTCTAATTTATCTGGATATTTTCAATCAAGTGATTTGAACATAAAATATGGAAGTGTTGCTTCCTCAGACAAAGCTGTGGCAGGTAATGCACTTCAGAATATTAATGGCTGTGCATTAAAAGAAAAGGGGGATTTGTATAGCTTCCATTCAAGTGGTTTTTCTGCTACTTCTAAAGTAAATAATGGTCACAAATTTCATGGATATGATGTCAAATCACCTGTTATGAGAAAGATACTCATTCCCAATTTTAGAGTATGTGAGGATGATTCTATTTGTTTTTCTCCTTTGGGAATTACTATTTTCTCTAGGACGAAGTGTTTAAAGGATCAAAATGGTTCTCAACTTATTCATTTTAATCTGCAAATGAAGTTAGAAGTCCATGATGACAACTTCTTAGACAGTGTATATGATGAAGTATACCACTTTGATGGAAAAGATGTTGCTGGAGAAGCAATTGGTTGCACATTCCAAGGATGTTTTTATATTGTGAGAGAAGGTGGTCTATCTGTATATATTCCGTCCATTTCAATTTCTCCAAATTTTTTTCCTGTTGAGTACATTGGTTATTGCCAATCAAGTAAGGATATAGGGATTTCAGTTCTGCTAAAAGACAATCTAGAAATAAAAGAACAAACGAAAAGGTTTTCTCCTTGGAAAGTTGAAGTTTTGGACAGAGTACTTCTGTATGAAGGCACTGAAGTGGCAGAGCAGTTATGTTTGAAAAATGGTATGTAATTTTCATTTTGCATTTATTTATAATATTCATTCACCAGAAGGGTATGTAATCAATTTTTTTCACAAGTTTCTGGAATGGGGATATCATAATTTACGTTTCTCCTATTCAAAGTGATGGTTCCTTTTTTCTATAAAGGACTTTGTTTCATTGCAGTGATTATTTCTTTTGAATAAAATTTACACCTCATTAAATGATTTTTTTTAAAAGATAATTGTTCTAGTCCAACTTCTGTACATAAAATACCTTTTGATATTTTAAAGTGTTAAGGATTTGAACGCTAGCTAGTTAGGTGAATTAGGGTGATTTTTGGCGTTATATTTGTTAACATCCTCATGTGGACCATTACCAATCCACTTGTCCTGATTTGCTGTTTTTGGTATTTTTTTCTTGCCTTTTGTTGGCAGAAATTACCTCTATTTCAAGATAATAATAATAATAATTATTGTTGTTGTTATAGAAACCAGAAAATTGTCTATTAATTTAATTTTTTGGTTTTAGAATTTTAGGTGTTTGTATAATATGGTGACACCCTGCTTTAGAATTCAGTGCAACTATTTTAGGTGCGTGGTTATTTATTTATTTATTCTTTGTCAGGATGGGACATCAAAGTATCTCGTATTCGTCAGTTACAAATAGCATTGGACCACTTGAAATTTTATGAAATAGAAAGGTAAACCAAAATTTACTCAATGCAGGCTTGATTTATACTCCATTTGCTTTGAAGTGTCGATTTTGTGCCATAATCTGTGGTCATGCTCATAGTGTGTTATTTGAGGAAGAAGGGAAGTTGGATATTATCCTTAGACAGTGTATCAACATGATCGAGGAGTTGGATTAGTGGCTCAGTAATCCAACTATTGAGTCACAGGATAGACTTAAAAATATAAATTTAATGCAATTGCTCGTAATTTTATTCAACGTTATTCTGTGTAATATATTTATATTTTTGGTTTCTTCCAAGACATGAAATCACTAGTTCTATAATGTATCCTTTACACTATTCAAAATATAATATTAAACAAATTTGAAGAGACAAGTCCCATACAGCTTTGGACAGAGGCACCAAATTATTATTTGAATAAAATATATAGTTATTAATATCTCTAGTAAAATCAGTGGTTTTGCAGTTGTTTGGGCTTGAATAGCTAGCAAAACTATGACTTGTCAGGCAGTGGTATTAGGATTAGCTGTGTTGAAAAGCTGTCTTAAGTGATCACCCCTAGCCTGCCTTATTGTAGCATCTTTGGAGCTTCTTCATTATGCTGGGTGTGAGGGATTGTGTTAAGTCTCACATTATGTGCTCACCACTCACTGGTCAAACTTGCTGTCTTATTTGGGTTTTATAACATTAATATTACTGATAAGAACCAGGAAAACCATGAGTGTTAGTTCTCCATCTAGCAAACAACCTAGGAGGCATGTGGCAGAAATTGTAGAGTTTGCAAAGAGAATATTCACAATGTTAAGTGGAAATATTGGGCGGTTATCAGCATTTTTTTAGTTGATTTATCCCCATTCAATGCAGTTTGTTCAGTATTGAAATATAATATCTTATCTCTGGTGGCTGTTGACATGATCAGATGACTTGATTGTATTAATTCCTACCTAGTGAAAGAAGGCTTTTGTTGTTGTTATATTAACTATGATGGCAGATAATCACTAGGTATTCCTTTTGGTTTGGAGTGGGAGATAGGAACAGGGACCTTCTTGTTAGCTAGTATATTTATTGTGGCATGTACAAGGTTCTAATTCTACCAGACTGGTCATTCAAACTTGTAAAAGTTGCTGGTCCACAGTTTGATCATTGAACTATGTAATGCATGCACACACGTTTGTGTGTATAGATAGAATAGGAGAGAAAGGGAGAGGATCAATGCACAATTTTTGTGTTCGTGCTAACTTTGCTTATATAGCTGCTTCTAAATGATCCAACTTATTTTAAAATCTTATCATGTGCCATTTTCTAATTTTCTTCTCTTTTAGCAATGTCCATTTTTTTCTTTCTCCTACATAGTGTGAACTGTATTCTGTCTCCTTCATGAGGACCCCTATCATTTATCTAAAACCTATTTTCCTCTAACTCCAGAAACACATATATTCTGGCCAAAAAGTGAGCACCACATGGGGTAGTTATGAAATTGCTTCAACCTGAATTGTTGCAGATCACTTCCAAAGAATTAGGAAGTTACTTTGGGAAAGTTATTGTAGTTAGTTGAAGGGGTTGATTAGTTAGTTAGAGAGGGTTTGTAAGGCAAATAAATAAAGAAGGAAGTAGGCATTAAGATTGTAGCAGTTGTAGATTGAGCTTGTTCTGTCAATTGAATAAAATCTTTCATTTCCTTTACCCATTTTGTCTGAGGGATTTTAACATCTCTAGAATTGATTTCGCTGCTGCCACAATTTGAGAAACCTCTCTCCTTTTTGTAGACTATTGGATTCTCATAAAAGTTTTTCTAATTAAGCAATTTTAGATGGATGTTGTTAGAACGAGATTTAAAGGTTTAAACTGTTTACGTTATATTATAAATTACAATTGAACTGACCACTCTGAGACTGTAGTAGTTGTCATCATTGCCAGCATTAACAATGAGGAAACTTGGGGTATGTTCTGACTTCCTGAGCAATTATTGGCTTTGGTGAATACTTTGTGCCTAGCTTTGGATAATACCGGATAAAGCAGTTCAACTGATTCAGCAACTTGCAGCAGTACTTTTCTTTTATTTGGAAAAGAATGGAGAGGAGTAGGATGTGATATGAACAAGAATAAGAATGGAGGAATATATTTGAAAAACTTGTGTGAAAATGAAACTATCATTAAGTGGAGAATGCAGGCGAGATGAAAAGAGATAGTAAGTGTTACTATAGGAGAATAAAAAAAGTCAATAGAAAGAGAAATTAAATTAAAGGAGATGTGAGAAGATTTTCCATATTAATTAAGACCATTGGATGAAGGTGAGATCAATTGTAAGAAGTTGGTGCCAAAACTTGATGTCAGTTCGCCATACTCATTTGTTTATGCATACACAAATATGTTTCATGAGGGCTAGTTTTTAATGAGAGGAGTCTCATAGGCCTTAGATCAAAATTAACAGGTGGGATTAGACCATCCAATTATTCGGTCATATGACTTCTGTCAACTCTTTTGAATAATTGGCTATCACCATATTCCAACTTTTGGCATTTTACTGCAAGTTGTTTGAATTTGGGCTGAATTGTATTTTTTCTCGATCTACCTTAATATTTGGGTATATGGCTCTTAGAAAGTAGACTTTAAGCTTAACTAAATTTCATAAACCGTCTTATAAGAGGAAGTTTGCTCCCACTTAATATTATAATTTGACCATATCTCTAGTCAGTATAAGACTTCCAACATACATCTCATGCTAAGGAGTGGACATCTCAAGCGTGAGACTTGTTATTAGTGGATAGCACGATAAGGGTGACACAATGGTCTAACAAGCCTTGCTAGGATAGAATGTGGTACCATCATAGAAAGTGGACTTTAAGCACAACTCAACCTTACAAAACTAGCTTACAATGTACTTAACCAAAAATAAAAATAACAAGGCTAAGGAACTCTAAGTTGATAAAGATTAGCATATCCCTAGTCATTGTGGGGACTCCAATAGTTGCAAATGGGTTTGGCTGCTTGGGGGAGGAAGTTCTTTAGCATTTAATGAGATATGCTTGTTGAATGTTCAACTCAATAAATTTGTCTTCCTGCTTTTCCTTGAGAAATGCACAATCAAGAATAATTTGAAGATGTGGGGAAGAAGGTTCAATGATGATGACTGTCATCATATGGTTTGACTCCAATGGGTTCATTGCCAATACTTGGATTGTGTATGTTGAATTGTGGGCAGCTTGGTGACTCTTGGAGATTGTTTGCACAAGTTTGTCATGAAATGAAGGCCAAGCAAAGTGAGTCAAATCAGTCTAGATTGAATTCGAAATATAGATGGCACAGTAGATAGGATTGCTCGGAGAAAATGTTAGGCTTGGGAAAAGGGGATGCATGACTCATTTTACTATTGTAATCTTATTTTTGATTAAATGGTTGAGAGATTCCTTTTTTGTTCTACTAATTTTCATATTTATCAAGCATATTCACCAAATGTTTGATTATTATTCTTTCAAGGAACTTTTAGGATGTGTGACAAGCCACCCTAGATCTGGCACTCCTTTATCAACAGATATCCATTCTTAATTTTACATTTTGATATAGTTTAGACTAGACAAATTAAGTTGTCATGTCTTTTACGATGGTTAAGAGTAAGTGAAGTTGTAAAAGAGATGTATTATATTGTGTTTTTTCTGTAGGTTTTGAGACATGTTAACAGCATATACTCTCTGTAAGACATTCTTTTCAACATTCTTGATTATTGGCTGAAAATTTTCTCATTTTTTGAGTCAATTTCGAATATATTTCAGCAATACTAGAGAATGTGTCAGAAAAGTGATAGAAAGTGTATTTCTGGCACTCTTTAGGTTTTTCTATGGCAAATATTATCTAATGAAATTCACTTTCCAGTTTTATTGATGAACAGATCTTTGGAAATGCTTGTGGATGTTGATCTAGCAGAAGAGGGGATTCTGAGATTGCTTTTTGCTGCAGTGTGTCTTATACTTAATAAAAGCGGTAATGATAATGAGACTTCTGCTGCTTCAAGGTAAATTTATTTGTCATTGCTAACATACGTATATTTTGTCCTTTATCATTCTCACCAGTTTGCTACTTGATAGGCATGTCATTTGAGTAATATGGAGCCAATGTCCATTTTAGTCCTCCTCCAAAGATGTAACATGACATCGCATTGGCCCTATAAAGGCTTGTTTCTTTAGGATATCTATATCAATTATTCATTAATTTTAGAATGTTAGAATAGTATATATAGAGAGAAATTGAGAAAAAGAAAACTATTGTATGATTTTATAAATAATACGGAGTGGCTCTACGAATAAAACAATGTACAGAGTTATAAGATCAGTTATAGATCTAACTGAATAATAGATTAGTCACTAATAGAATTCAGTTCAACGAATAACAGAATGACAACTGGATTATGAATAGTTACAGCTGTTAACTGATTAACAGATTAGTCACTAATGGAATACAGCTGGATTACTAAACAGTAACAGAATTCAGTTCAATGAAAAACAGAATGAAAAATGGATTATGAATAGTTACAGCTGTCAAGACTATGAGTAGGCACCAAAGGTGGATCTGCAATAATCCACATCAGATCCCCAATCAATATCACAATAGGCATAGAGGGGAAATTGGTGCTTCTGCAGTCTTGTTTGAAGGAGAAGAAGACCATGGTCAGAATTTATTTGTCGGTATCTTATAATTTGCTTTACAACTTGCCTATGAGAATTCAAAGGTTGTCTCATAAATCGGCAAACTACCTTGACACTATAGTTGATTTCTGGATGAGTGATGACGATGACTGCAGAACACCGACAATGGACCAATAGTAAGTTTGAGTCCTCCAGGTAGATGAGTAGCATCGTACTCATTGTGGCCTGATTTAGTAAATCATGAATATATTCCCCTTGAGAAAGTAACAAAGAAGGTGTTTTACTTCAATACCCAATAAATGGTCCGGTTGACTAAACTGTTTTATGGTAAAAATGGTGTTGAAAACTGATTGTGAAATATGAATTCAAGGAGAAAATCAAGAATTGAAACAAGGGTGCAATATAATTGAGATAAAATTTATGCAAGAAAACTTCCAGGAATGGGTTTCACACCAAGATTTCCTTTTTGACTTAATCTCTTTATTTCTATGCTCTTTTGAGTTTCTTTGAAGGTGAATTAACCTAAGGTAACCTACATTCCCTCTTAGGATACGAAGATGTATCTATTTGAATTGACCCTTACTCTTGTGGTAGCAATTTCCATTTAAACCCATTAAGTTCTTTGTTAATTCCTAGATTCTTGAAAGATCAAGTCTAATATCGTGATTTAAAACCTAAGTCTCTCTCCTGTAGGTTCAACATTTAAGTTCACCTCTGAGTCCTTTCCTAAGCATTTGTGAAGATGTAAAACAATTGTTAAACATTTCACATAAATGAAAACAAGAGAAGAGAAATCAAAAGATAAAAAGAGAAATCAATTAAAATCAATAGTCATCAAGGGCTAAGCCCCAAACCAAAATAAAAAGAACTACTAGTCATCCTAAAGAAAACAAAGAGCAAATTAGAAAGTCCAAATAGATAAGATGATAAGGAAGTCCTTCACTCTTGCTTAGAGTTTAGAATACTTAACCTAGCACAGCAAAGTGCCTATTTAAAGCATGGGCTCAACAACATTAGGTCCACACTAAAAGAAAATATAATAAAACAATAAAATATTGCTAGAAACGTGCATATTTTGGCATTAACCAATTATGCTCTAATTCCATCCGAAAATGTCTGTGCTCACGCTTTTAGGCTTAACTTAACCCTACAAAACCAGTTTCAAGATATGGTTTGTACCACTTATATATATACATACACCCACACACACCCACACACACATACACACACACATATATATATATATATATTATAATTTGGTCATAATAACTTTTGTCAATGTGAAATTTTCAACACACTTACTCATGTTGAGAATTGGACATGTCAAACGTGATGAGACTAAATATTAAGGTTGGTGTCACAATGGGCTAAACAAACTTTGCTATGATGGATTTTGATACCATTTTAAGATTGAAAATATGAGAAAATGTCTAAGAGATCTCAATAATCTCTTAAGCTTATTCATTCCTCTATATGGATTCTTACATTAGTAAAATACAAAATCGTATGATGATCTACACAGGTGTCAGATAGGTAATTCAAAATGAGTTAACCTATTCTAGCAAGTTAACCCCTTCACTTGAGTTGAACAATTCTGATACATAAAAAACCCAAAAATGTAATATGTTTGATAAAAGAGAAAAAACAAATCATGCAGGAGAAAGGTTTAAACAATTTATTATGCAAGTAATCCTAGCTCAAACAATACTAAAATAATGGACTAAAATGCATCAGATAGCATAAAGTGAGAAACTGAGAAAAAGAAAACTATTGTATTATTCTATAAAGAATACGAAGCAGCTCTATATAATGTATGGAGCAATATAAAAAGTGATAGGATCTGTTATAGATCTAACTAAATAGCGGACCAGTCGCTAATTGACTAACAAAATACAGTTGGATTACTAAACAGTAAAAGAATACAGTTCACTGGCTTACAGAATGACCGAGGATTACTGAACAATAACAGCTGTGAAGACTATACTCTGACATAGAAAAGAATTGAACTGTTAGTAAAAGTATTTCCACTTTTTTAACTACTGAAATTTCCTTGTGTCTACTCTGGACGAGGAAACTGAAATTAGGTAATATTAAAATGTCTGTATGTCCATCTAGTGATTAACCAACCTCTTTCCTGTATGCCTGACTCTGCTGAGGGCCTATACGAAGTTACCACTTGCAACCTGTGTAATTTGTTGTTATTACATGTACAAATTTAAATTGAATAGAGCATGATAGGCATGTGTTGTTCCTGCTTGAATACTGGATTTTGCTCTCAAAGTTTGATCAACTTTCATTTGTTTTTGGGAATTTTTTACTGTTTTCATGTTTATTTCAGCTATTTGACTACTTTCATTTCTAAACAGCGCAAGTTTATTGTTTTACCTGGTATATTAGCTGGAGCAAATGATTGAAATAGTTTGTGTTTGCATAATTCATTTTTATGTAACACACCCTTTATTAAAAGGGAAAAAATTCAGTAATGTGATCCTTTGTGCTATTAGATCACATGGGTGGGTTGGTATTATCAAAGGCTATATCAATTTATCTATTATCTCACTGCTCAGGTTGTCAATATTCTGTTTGATTTGTTGTGCCTTTTATTTATGTCTGTGGCTTTACATTCTTAAGGAGAAAAAAACACTACTGAAGTATACATTTGGCAACAAGCTAGTATTTTTTTAATTCTGACTTGTGATGTTATGTTTTTTGTTCAACATCTTTAGGCTTCTTGCTCTGGCCACTTGCTTTGCAACAAAGATGCTTCATAAATATGGGATGTTACAACATAAAAAAGATACATGCATAGCAGAGAGCTGTAACAAGACCAAATTACTTCCTCTACCACCAATTGAACCAATTAAACTACAAACTGAAGTGGATTTTACTCAGAAACTTCGTGAGATATCTCATTTCTTGGAGATAATCCGAAATCTGCAATGTAGGCATAGATCAATATTTCAAAGGGCCAGTCAAGGATTGGTATGGTGCTCCATTGCTATGCTACTTACGTTCTGCTTAAATTGGTTGGATTGTTTTTCCAGAAAATTAAGTGGTACCTTATTTCTTATATACAGGCCGACAGTGGAAAAGAGTCATCTTTAACAAGTACAAATATGATACAGGAAGATTCCCATCTTTCAATTCTTCCATCAGATTTAGAGTCATTGGATGTGTTGAACCAACATGAAATGTCGTTTCCTCTACCAGGCAGTGACAATAATGAACATCTTGCCCTGGTGCCTGTTGATTCTGATTCTCATTTGGTTACAGATGAATTTGGCAACATATCTGATTTAACCTCATTAGAAGGAATTTTACACAAGAAAGTGTTGCCTGTGGAAAATCCTAGAGAGATGATGGCACGCTGGAAGGTCGATAACCTAGACCTTAAAACTGTGGTTAAAGATGCTTTGCTCTCTGGTCGTCTTCCTTTGGCAGTTCTGCAACTGCATCTTTTTCATCAATTGAATGATTTTGTTGCTGACGGAGAGCCTCACGACACATTTACTGAAATTCGTGACATTGGCAGAGCTGTTGCTTATGAATTATTTCTGAAGGTAATGTATGTAAGATTATCATTAGCTGTTACAAATTACAATGAAAATAACAAACCCAATGCAATTATATAGGGTGAAACTGAACTTGCTGTTGCTACACTTCAAAGACTTGGAGAGAACATTGAATCCTGTCTTAAACAACTGCTGTTTGGCACGGTAAGAAGATCCCTGCGCACACAGATTGCTGAGGAAATGAAGAGATATGGTTATCTAGGACCATATGAGTGGAAGATATTGGATGATATGTCACTAATTGAGGTAAGTGGAATTTATTTTTCTTAATTTTGTGGTCAATGTTGTGCAGTTGAAATAGTGGGAAGAGAAATTTCTATGAGCTGAGGCTTGTAATCTTATTTGTCTGTGCATGTATATGAGAAGAGTCTCTATCCTAGCAGTAGCTTCTGGAAAACATATAATCACCGATTGAAAGATACCAGCAATCCATCAGGCTCTGTTTTACCAGTGGAAAATCAATTGAGGCTCTTGCATAACCATTCATTTGATAGTCATGTCATTGAATGTGGTGAGATAGATGGAATTGTGTTCGACACATGGATTAATATTAGTGAAAGCTCATCTGCCATTGAAGTTGATGAGGATGATGCTCCTGTTGGATATTGGGCTTCTGCTGCTGTCTGGTTTGATGCCTGGGATCAAAGAACAGTTGATCGTGTAAGTTGCTTCTCTGTTCCATGCCTGCATGTTTGTATTGATGTGAATTTTAAACCAATTTTATAGTTGTCATTTACTCAATGATATTAAAGACCAAAAGAGGTTTCAGTAAGAACACTTGAAATTTGGGTGTATTTTGAGTGCAACATTTCTTTTGGATCAGGTTGGAAGCAAATGTTCTTTTGTTTTCTTTGTGATTTGGATTTGATATGCATGTGCCTAGTTTACCAACTTCAACTAGCACCTTTATAAGATCTATTTACTAGCACCAAAGATTTCTATTCTTAGGATTATAAATGAAAATTTACTCACCCCTATTTGTGTATCCAATCATTGCACTGCTCTTAGTCACATTTGTTTAACTTCAAGGACATAAATCTTTAGCTATAGTAACATTATTTTTCATTATTCATTCATATCTGTTTGTATAGATGATATTGGATCAACCTTTTCATTCAAGCAATTCTATACTGTGGGATTCACAACTTGAATACCATGTTTGCCGTAACAACTGGAAGGAAGTCTTTAGACTGTTGAACTTGATACCTGCATACGTCCTATCAGCTGGAAGCCTTCAACTCAATTTGGATGTTTTACAGCCTGCCTCATCTTATGGAGGCAATATAAATATGAAGTCTTCTAATTATGGAAGTTTCTTGTGCTCTTTTGAAGAATTGGATTCTGTATGCATGCAAGTTCCAGATGTCCAAATGTTTAGGTTTTCACCAGACATATGTTTCGGGTGGATGAGGATGCTTATGGAGGAAAACCTTGCAAAAAGATTTATATTTCTGAAAGAATATTGGGAAGGGACATTGGAGATAACAGCTCTCTTAGCTCGTTCAGGTTTCATATCTTGCAAAGATAAGTTATGCGAAGAGGATGATCTTAATAAGACTTCATCTGTTAGAGATGGAGCTGTACAAGCTTTGCATAAAATATTTGTACACCATTGTGCACAATATAACTTGCCAAATCTTTTGGACCTTTACCTTGACCAGCACAATCTGGTCCTCGACAACGATTCACTTTATGCATTACAGGAAACTACAGTAAGTTTCTTTATGTTCATTATTTGTAATTGTTTCTATATTGATCTATTCTGATTATTATTTTTGGTGTTTATTATTTCAAATTATGATGCTTGGATGCTTCCATAAGAGGCTGATGCACTGAAATTTGTAGATTGTGTTTCATATTTTTTGGTGGTTTTCAAACTTCATTAAATCTGTGGTATTATAATACAATTTTAGTTACTAATTCAGGTTACCTCTTTCTTTGATAAAAGAAGAAATTCCATTAGATGAAATGAAGAAACGTAACTGGAATATGGACGATGGATCCTCGATAGAGGGGAAAAGGAAAACAAAGTAGAGAAAAATTATCATTAGTGCAAAGCTGCACAATCCCTGTGAACATAAGAAGCTCAAAATTCCTTATTTCCCATTCATTATTTTATTCAACCTCTATTCTTTAAAACCTTCATGTGAACATGATCTTTGCTTTTAAGAGGTTTTAGCATTGGGCATTGATACATATTGCATCTTAATAGGTTGATTGTGAATGGGCAAGATGGCTACTCTTATCGAGAGTTAAGGGGTGTGAATATGAAGCCTCACTTGCCAATTCTCGATCGATAATGTCACGTGATTTAGTTCCTAGAAGTGACCTCAGTGTTCTGGAGTTAGATGAAATAATTCGAACTGTCGATGACATTGCTGAAGGAGGGGGAGAAATGGCAGCCTTGGCAACCCTAATGCATGCTGCTGTCCCAATTCAAAACTGCTTAAACAGTGGTGGTGTAAATCGGCATAGTAATTCCTCTGCCCAGTGCACATTGGAGAACCTTAGGCCAACTTTGCAAAAGTTCCCCACATTGTGGCGCACACTTGTTGGGGCATGTCTTGGACAAGATACAATGGCCTTGCTGGTCCCTAAAGCAAAAACTGGTTAGCTATTAAACTCATTTTTTGGTAACCTGCACACCCTATTCTCCTAAGTTATTTGGGCACTTAAACTAACCTTTTTTTTTTGTCTCAATTTTTGTCTTTCGCAATTTTGCAATGCAGCTTTATCAGACTATCTTAATTGGCGTGATGAGATCTTCTTCTCTACCGTACGTGATACTTCACTTTTACAAATGCTTCCTTGCTGGTTTCCTAAGCCTATACGAAGATTGATACAGCTTTATGTCCAGGTTTTTTTTATTATTCTTTTCAATGTGATTTTATCTTATTTAAATTCAAATAACACATGTCTGTATTACTTTGAAAATACTCTGCTTTTTGTGCCTTGTTAGGACAGCTTTATCTCCAATCTCTTGTTCTCTTCTGTTTGTTTATAAGTACCGTATGCAGTTGTGTAGTTTGCATGCTGTTGCAGACACAATTCATGTATATTTATGCAATTCAAGTTATTTAGTTTTTCATTACATTACAGGGTCCTCTTGGATGCCAATCATTTTCTGAGTTTCCTATTGGGGAAACTTTGCTACGCAGAGACATCGATTTATTCATAAACGCTGATGTACATGCTGAGATAAGTGCAATCTCTTGGGAGGCCACTATCCAAAGACACATTGAAGAACTATATGGTCCTTTACTTGAGGTCTGGGCTTTTAATTTGATTGTTTGGTTCTCTCTTATCCTCCCTGTCTCTGTTACAAGGATTTATTGTGTGCCTCGCCATTTTTGTACTCAATTTTTTTTTTTCATAATTTTTTCTTTCTTGAAAACTGCTAAGAAATGCTCCACTGCCTAAATCTTGTTTAGCTATATAGTATTTGCAGTTTTATTGGTACCACAGACTCCAATTGCAACATAATATGAGGAACTCAATTGACTCGGTTCAGCCAGCCACCTAGCCGGTCTGATTATGTGCAACTTGTAAAGGAACATTGTTCCTAACAACTTATGTTTAGCTCAAGATTCTAGCATGGTGTGATGCAGTTTTGTTTGCATGACAATTTTGAAATATAGTCTAATAACTTTTGACATGTGAGTAAATAATGAGATAAGCTAATTGATGGTGGATGAAAGATAAGTTGATTAGGGTTTTCACTGTTTGCAAGCACAAAAGGTTGGGTAAAGAATTGGATATGGTATTTTTAAATTATTATTATTATTATTATTATTTCTGTCAAAACTGTTTAGGAAGTTTTATATTTTATCCTTATTATATTTTTATTTTGTATCACAGCTGTATCTTACTATTAATATTAGGATTATGTATTTAGAAACAATCCCACAATCATAGGGA